>JACKZZ010013842.1_pt1 | contig 17657 bp, 28 predicted proteins | sample 8027871 | NCBI WGS metagenome assembly JACKZZ01 (sample SAMN15724774, study PRJNA655200) | protist metagenome | isolation source: fluorescence activated cell sorting (FACS) single amplified genomes of... | place: USA: West Boothbay Harbor, Gulf of Maine | collected 2000-07-19
AAAATATCATGAATCAAAAATTTGAAGCCTCAGACGAAAGACGAAAATTTCAAGAATACACAGTGGACAACAATCTGGTGGCGGAGAAATGGCCCCCGTAAATTATCAACACTCGAATTGAAACTGACAATATTGCATATTAATCCAGAATGTGAAACTCAAAATATCATGAAACAAAATTTTGAAACCTCAGACGAAAAGAACAAGAATACGCAGTGGAAAAAATCTAGTGGCGTACAAATGGCCACCGTAATCAAAAATCATTCAATTTTTGAACAACAGCATGAATTTATCTGACGATTCATCTCTTTGAGTGACAGTAATTAATCAAAATCTGACCCCCCCAAAAATGTTGAAACAAAAAATCCGAATCAGTGGACGAAAAGAGAGAGGGAGAGAGAACAATCTAGTGGCGGAGACATGGCTTTCGTACTGGAATTTAAACTGCCAATATCAAATATTAATCCTGAATGTGAAACTCAAAATATCATGAAACAAAAATTTCGTGTGTCTCAGACGAAAAGAATCTGAATACGCAGTGTTTCAAATTTAGAAATTATTTTCCATGGCGTGGCAATGTTAGGCAACCTGTGATGCCATTTCACCCAAGTTTTGCCGGCATCAGATTCACCATGAATCATTCATTTTTCAACGAAAACAGAATTTATGTGCGTAAAAAATCCGAAGTGGCTAGCTCCCAGGAACAAAAAATTCAAAAAAATATATTAATGCCAAATACGTTCAATTTCATTGGCGTGTTTTTGTTTTTTAGGTTGGATGAGACTCGTGATCCGGTCTCACCCAAGTTTTGCCGGCATCTGATTCACCATTTGCACGAGGAAGAAATGGAAAGGTTGAGCGCGGCCCGAACATTCACAATGCCCACCATTCGACCCGGCGATTTGGTCGAAATTCGTTACGAATTGTCTCGTTCCCAACAAACGTAATCAATTGCTCCATCTATTCATGTTGTCATCATTTTTGATTCCCTCATCATTGCATTGTTATCATTTCCCATGACAATACATTTCGTTTTGTGATTTTCACACGTCATTTTTTCATGATTAATTAGTCCATGTATGATTAATTACCAACATGTTCACTTTTTTCATTTTTTTCATTAAACAGGTTCGCAACGTTTAGTGGATATTGTGTGGAAGTTCGCGACAAAAAACTCAATTCATCGTTCATCATTAAAAACACCTACGATGGCGTCGGTGTCGAGCAGTTGGTTCCTTTTTATAGTCCCCGGTTGCTGGAAGTCCGAAACGTCGCTCCCCTACCACCACAGCCTACCGTAAATAATATTCATTATCTTGAACACATGCTTTTTATTCACAATTTGTTTTTCTTGCTTTTTTCTTTGTTTTTCAAATATTGTTGAAAGAATAATTGCAATGTTTTCGAACAACATTTTTTGGTTTTCTTAATTAACATATATCCGAAAATTCATGTGTGAGATCATATTTTTGCGGTTTGAAGCTCAAAAGCTCAAACACATCAACATTTATTTGTCCATCTTTGCTTGTTGCACACTGGCCAGATTGATAAAAGACCGATCTCAAGGAATTACCGTTATCGGTGGAAGAATTATGTGCGGTCCACGCATGCCTACGGGCAACGAGTTCTTCGTTCCCGTCTCCAGTACGTTTTCAACCACACCCATAGTTTTGTAATTTTTCGTGCTGGATATTTTGAAACAAATATTTTCATTGACAAAACAAATGTTGTATTTTGGTTTGGAAATTTGCGCTGATATTAATTATATTGATAAAATGAAATGAAAGACAACGAAGTAAGGTGGGTGTTTCTTGATCGTTGCCATCGTTGTCACATCAATGTTTTTCTGCATGCCATTTCGCCAGGCAAAAACCAGGTATTATGTCGTTAGAGCCGCGATTGAAGAGGGAGTTGGCCGTCATACGGTTACGTTATAAGAACCAGCGTCGCGAGGCAGGTCTCCCCCCATACATCTTCCCAGGCCCCTACAACATCACCCGCCGACATACACGAGAGGTCAAGGCGGAAACTCTTCGACGCATGATGATCTACGCACATGATGAGCGCCGTATGCGCGAACAGAAGCTCAAGAGGCGCGAGGCGAAAAGCGCCTGGGGCAAGTTCAAGATGAAGCGCGATGCGAGCGTTTTTGATCAGCTTCCCTCATACCATCCCTTGGTCAACGGCAATTTGCCAAAATAAATTATATTTCTACAATTAAATTTCATTTACAATCAAAATACGTTGAGGCAAATCGTATGGTTTTGAGCATCATTTTGACTGAAATAATGATAGAAGCTTTGATATTTGGTGTCAGCGTCATTCTACGCATTGATTCCATATTGAAATTTCACCCAGTTATCATTAATAAAATTGATGAATATATTAATGATAATTATGCCGTAATATGTATTTTCAGTTCTCAGTAATTTCAAAGTTTGAAAAAGCTCGAAAATATGTTAATTCGAAAATCTTTGTTTCTTCAAGTTGTATCCATTTCATTCAGTTCAAATTTCGTGTGCGGTGCATTGGTCCTTCACGTGGGTATGTCATGCCATGTGTCCCTTTTTTGTCGAACGAATGACGCCAAGTCACCATAAATTCATAGTACACGCACGCAATTTTGAAAATATAAATCTTGCCGTGTTGATTTGTGTGCGTTTTGTTCATGTTTACATACGTCCAATTACATGAGTATGATGTCAAAATTTAATTTGAATTCACCATTGTTCTGATATTCAGGTTTTTTTCTTTCGACATTTCTCGTTTGTTTGTTTGTTTTTTATTTTGTTTTTGTTTTTCTCCTTTCTGGATGAATTTCAGACGTTCAACCAACCTACACATTCCATTTTCAATCCATTCGAAATTCATTGTGTATCAATCAATCATCATTTCTATATCTATCAATGTGTCTCTGTGTCGTCTCAATTGTTGGTTGAAAGTTTTAAAAAGGTAGTTTAAAAAATTTTTAATAGTAATATTTTAATGGTATCGTATCGTAAGGGGCTTGTTCTTAAATATATTTTCTGTTTCCTTGATACAACCATCGTCAGTTAGTTTTGTACATTCTTTAGCCGCCATGCAATCCGAAAAGAAACGGTCATTTAAATTATTTAGGATTTGAAATTATTGCATTTATAATACATTTTCTTTGAACAATCCAGTTGCTCTGTACATCCAATATTTCAGCAAATATTGATTGATCTCTAATTTTTTTGGTACAGTGAATTTACGATTTTTTTTTTTGGTTGTTGAAGTTTTATGTCAAACGAAAATGGGCGTGACACAACCTGATTGGGAGGCGGCTCTGCGACGGCCACAATTAGGCCATTTGCGGCAACCAACCGCCCGCGCTCTGCATGCGAGCTCCCCCTTCCGCGCGCTTTTGGATTTTTTCAGCAGTTCCACGCGCAGTGGGGACGTCTTGCTCGTGAGCGGTTGCGCATCGATATTGTGGGATGCATTGAGCATAGAGAGCAGCATCAGTGGATCTGGTGGAGCAAGTTCGAGTAGTCAGAAAAGTGACGACTGTAAATCGCCGCAATTTGAATTCCGGTTCATAGAGTCTGCGTTGGGTATTGTCAAAGCACGGCACGATTTAGCCGAGCCACCACAAAGACATCGTCAATCGTATTATTCATCATTCAAGATTCATTGTCACAAGTATAAACGTGTTTTATTGAACATGGTTTCGGATGTTTGTTTTCTTCATAATGAAAGAATGATTGGAAAAATATGGATAAATATACATTGTGAAAAATAATTAATCATTTTGTTGTAATTTGTTATGTTTACATTTGTGGTCTTGTGATATTTTGTTCAGACCAAATGGTGGCCGGTTAATGTACGTTGTAAATATAGCCCATTTGCTTTCCTCCGTCAATGCCCCATTGGGCGCAGGCGCGGAAACAAAATTTCAAGCGGCAATGTGTTTTTTGAGGTCTTTGAAACAAAATTCGGATGCCAAATTTGATTCAAAATATATTTAATGAAAACGCGATTTTTTCACAGGATTTGAGAATTTTTTTGATCACGATCATTTTTCTTGGTTTTCAATATTGTTGTCTTGTATTTTTTGTCCAGATCAAGTTGTGGCCGGTTAATATACGTTGTAAATATAGCCCATTTGCTTTCCTCCGTCGAAGCCCCATTGGGCGCAGACGCGGAGACGAGATTTCAATCGGCAATGTGTTTTTTAATGTCTTTGAACCAAAATTCAACGTCCCAAATTTGATTCAAAATATATTTAATGAAAACGCGATTTTTTCACAGGATTTGAGAATTTTTTGATCACGATCATATTTCTTGGTTTTCAATATTGTGGTCTTGTATTTTTTGTCCAGATCAAGTTGTGGCCGGTTAATGTACGTTGTAAATATCGCTCATTTGCTTTCCTCCGTCGATGCCCCATTGGGCGCAGACGCGGAAACGAGATTTCAAGCGGCAATACGTTCCGTTCTAAGCTCCCTCGAACATTTCGCCCACCACGTTCAGCGAAGATCGTCTCACCCCCCGGTGTCATTAATATTCCTCAGCGACGTTCCCTTACCACCTGTTCTTGCAAGCTTGGTCAACAAACCGGATAAAAGCTTCGTCGTCAAACAACCAAGTACAAGCGTCAGGAACGCATTGATCGCCGAACTCCTTGGCAGCAATCGTAAAAACATTGCGAATAAAAGTAGTAATGGCACTGGCGCTGACACAACAATAGGGCTTCTCGGCGTGATCTGTGATGTGTCGTCGACGCAGAAGTTGACAGACGCTTTTTCTGGCATTCCGTTTGAAGAAATCTTCCCCGCATGTAGTCGCATCGCACACGTGGCGTTTCAACAACAAAACGCACAAAAAAACACACACAAAACCAGTGAAACTGCAATAATTGTGCAAGATCATCACCTTGCAGCAGCGTGGGAAGGGCTCGGTGATGGTGATGGCGCAGGCGGTGCCACGCTCGGCCTTTTAACTTGGCCAAAGATTCAACACGAGCCGCGCGCGAAGAGTTTGTTGAACCGTATCCTGCGCCCGCAATTGTTAGACCTCAGCCCGGCAGTGATCGCGCAGGAGGATCCATTGCTCGCCTCGTCCCGCACGATTCTTGTGCAGGGCGATTCCGGTGTGGGGAAAACAACATTTCTCAATGCGCTCTGCTCCATTGGTGGTGGTTGGTCAGTGCAGCCCATCCGTTTGTGGGAAGTCGTCCGGCCCAACGTACAAATTCTTTCAAATTCCACATATCATCATCTCAAACAACATTTTTTTTATTTTTTATTTTATTTTTGAATTAGTTTTCCTTTTTTCCGAATGACACGTGTCTTTTCAATCTGAGGAATTGTGGTTCATTCGTTTGTCGTTGGTCATTCGGCCCAACTCACAATTTCTTTTCAAATTCCAAAAAAAATACCATGTATTCAACAGCAAAAAAAAAGGTTTGGCAATATCAAAATGTCTAACATCTGTCCTATTTTGATATCAATTAATATTATTTTGCCCATTATATGAATTCATATGTTGTGTAGGTTGGTCAAAGCCAGCAAATTTTACGGGATTTGTTTGCCGAAGTCCTAGCCAAGCGTCGCCGAACAATTCTTCTCGTCGACGACATCGAGGAGTGGTACTCAATTTTTCGATAAATAATTATCATCAATTAATGAATTAATCACATCAACAATGAAATCATTAAGATGAATACAAAATGAAAAACAACGAAACCGAAATTTTCGAACATTATATCCAGCATTCTCGTTTGGGAATAATTTAAAAATCGTTTGATTTTTTTTTAGCTATTGTTGTACGAGTCAGTGATTTTGTTTTTATGATTTCCATTACAATTGTAGGTTTGGTTTACAAAATGATGAAATGTCCGCGTTTCGATTTGATCTCTTGCGTGAGTTCGCAGCGATGCTCGATGAAAATGTTCTTCGGCCTGCAGACGTAAGGCCGCCATATAAACACATCAAGTCACCAAGTGTCTTTTTTTATAATCTATGTTTATTCATTTCTTATATATTATTTTGAACAATATTTTTCGTGGTCATCGTGAGGACAGAATGACATTTCACAATTTTTCCGATTCTATTTTTTTTTTGTATGAATAGTTCATAATATTCCATAGTATGATTCACAACCGCAAGCAAATCGTATCAGCAGGTTAGAATGTTGTTTAATTCAACAAAATACATTTTTTTCTGTTTGAAATTGAGGTTGGAACAACTCCGCAGCATGCGATTGAACAAAAGCCCCCCGCGATTATTTGTGTCATGGCATCCCGACACAGACCGCGCGATCTTCCCCGCTGTTTGTCCTCCCGCATCAATGTTTTCCTCGAGTTGGAACGTTCCATGTTTCAATAATATTTTTTTTTTGAAAGTTATTTTATATTGTTGGATCGTTCCGACGTTAAGAATTTCAAGTTTTGCGAACCGCCAGTTTAGTCGTGCGTTGATATAAAACGCCCAATGTTTTCGCCAAGCAATTTGTTTTTTGAATTCAGATGCCCATCGTTCCATTTTTTCTGTTTGATTGTGGTTGTTTTCGTTGTCCATTGTCGGTTTTTTATGTTGCCTGAAAGGGTCAGATGATTATTGCCATCCACCATCTTGCGAATGAGTCTTTTGTTTAAAAAAATCAGGGGGTTATATTGCAGTCAATTACATTTTTTGCAATCATTTTTCTTTCTCAAAATCGTCAAGTGGTGTGCGACGTTTTGTTTTTGTTGTTGCAAATTTCACAATGGGGCGAAAATTCAAAAAGTTGTTTTTCTTCATATTTTTGTTCTTCTATCGTTCATTTTGATCATCGTTCGATTTCATCATCATCATGTGAGGAGACCAAAAACAAAAATGATTTTGCAACATGATTTGGTGTAAGCCAATGTATCACATTTTGCATTTTTTTTATTGTTTCATATATTTCTGATCGTTTCGCATGATTTGTCGCCAACACATCATTTGTGTTGTGCGATTCAATGATTTGGATTGTTGATTCAATATTCATTATTTGACAATTAGTTATTTATTTTAAATTAATCATTCGAAATTTGTTTCAAATTCATCTTCATGATGTAATAATTATCATCCGATGCGTGAATTGGTTTGTAACCGTATCGAAATTAATGATTCCATGATAATCAATTTTTCATGAGCAAATGTTGAAATTTCAACAGAGCAAATACCCATGGTGGAATCATAGCACGTCATATGCTCTAAGAAATTATTTATTTATTGATCGGTCGAGAAACATTGCGGTGATTGATTGTTCAATGTTTTTTCCACAACGTAAGTCAATCATGCGGTGACAAACATCGATCCGATTTGCTTGCAGTGCAGGTCGCAGTTCCGTAGCTTCAGCATGGTGTCCTTCAGCAGGTTACATTCCATCCATGGCAGCAACAACAACAATGTCAAAAATGTAAGATTTTTGATGTTTGGCGTCAATTTGATTTTTGGGTTCGGAATTTTCATCATCAAAGCATCATATTTTACCTGGTTGCATCAATGTAATTAATTCATTATTTCTTTGATCAATGTAGGAATGACCGATGATATTTTTTGCCGATGTTTGATTCTTGATTCAGTTTTGATGGTTCCATAGTTTTGTATTATTATGTAATTTAAATTGATTTGATGATGAAACATAAATGTCCATATTATAAGCTGAAAAATAAATTTCAGATTTCTCTAAACAATTAATATTGTTTAATCGATTTTGTTTTTTGTGACAAATTTATGCGCAAGGAGCCGCAGCTTTCGATAACAATTCGGGAAACGCGAACGAACAAGGCGTATCCTTTTAAGATACGTAACGCGAAAGCATTCCGAGGTGTTTTTACCGTCTTCACTGCCAAAATATCATCCGAACAATTCAAGGGGGATACCGCTGTCTTGCCATCGGGAACCTACAGATTTGAGTATCATAACAAGCCCATATATCCCGATCAAACACCACGAAATTTTGAGGTGGAGGACGGTGATTGTATATATGCTTTCCCACGAACGTGGTGTGACCAAGTTTAAGTACCATGGTTCGATTTTTGTTTTGATGAAAACATCATTCAATCACAGTTGAAGAACTGCCCAAGCCGCAAAAATGCGCAAGTTGTTGTGAATCATTAATTAATCTAAGTTTTCACATCTGACAGAATTCCATCATTGGATTAATTATTCACATCATTGTGAAAAAGATGATCGCAATGAATTTAATGCATGGAATCTTCTTTATGCACAATGTGATGGTCATCTCATTTTGTCACACGTTTTGTCCCAGCCGAAGTCGTCATTCGGCGTTGTAGTTGGTCGATGTTTTTTTTTTTGCGTTGGGTAATTTTTGAATTTGCCATCTCTCGTTTTCCGGGTTGATGATATCTTGTATCACCTCGTCTGCTGTGTTTCTCAAAAATTCTGCGGCAAGAAGAAACAAACGGTGTGTCCTATCTGACAAGAATTTATCAACCTGACATAATGTTTCAATCATTTCATTTGGATCGAAGTTTTTAGTTTTTTTAAAAAAGGGGTTGCGTTAGCAGCTTTGTGCTCACGTTGTTTCGGTGGTGGTTAACGCAGTCCGCAGACGGTTGTGAGATAGTGTGAGATGGTCATTTATCAGTTTGCCTTTATATTATCCAAAACTATGCACATATGATATAAATAATATTATTACCTAATCATTTTTATGCAAAATGTCATATACTGTAAAATTGAATGCATGGTTTATGTGTCATCATTATTTTTGCCATTCCAGGAGTGACGTTAATTTCATAAATAATTGAGCAGTATACAAATAGATACAATTTTAGTCATAATCAGCAACCTATTTAATTAGGGTTAAATCAAAATGCGGTGGCTATCCCTGCTGGCATTGCCAGCATTCGCGTCAGCCGTCATCGATCGCTGGTACGCCTCGTACCAGCTCAACTTGAATTTGAACCTCAACGGCACCATCAAGGAAGTGCCGTTATTCGGCAGCCAGTTACAGGGCGCAGTAAGACGCTACCTCCACCAGAACGCCCCGCCTCCATTGGACCAATCATGGCTTGTGATCTCGTTGCATCCTGAACTGCAGATGGGCATTGCTCAAGTAATTAATTTGTTTATTGATTGATGACTCGCAATGAGCATGATTGAAAACTCAAATTGCATTTTCATCTGTAAATTTGCGCCGATAGTACATGACATACTGAAATTACAGACAACGAGGCAAGGTGAATCTTTCTGCAGCGTTGGCAAATTAATTATTGGTATCATTTGTCCAAAACGAGTCAGATTCAGTGGTATTCATTTTGTTCGTTTTTTTTATTTCATTTGATCATATGGTATTTTTGAAATTTTACGAACAAAAGTATATTTTTTCATTCAAAAAAATCACAATGTGTCATTTGATAAATCCAAAACACAATGTCTTTTTGATTTGATCTGTAGCCATTCACGCATTTTTGTTGGTCCGATAATGTTTGAAGGCTATTCTTTTTGTTTGCAATGTCATTTAATGAATGCCAGGAGTGCCCAGGTTTGTTAGCAGCCACTCATTTGTTGGCTGCTATCAGCACGCTCTACACGAATCCCGCGAAAGCCATCGAACTCGCCTTGATGGCCCAAGAGTTCGCTGAGTCCATGCCCGCCGTCGCTCTCCGCGGTTGGGATTACGACCGCCTTATGGAAAAATTCGACGAGACACGCTTGCAGGTAAACAATCAGTGATGCGCTCATCAATTTTTGATGAATATTTGTCAACTTCATATTGTTTTTTTCGTGCACCAAAATAATCATTCGGGTACAATTGTGGAGTCTTAGTTTGAATTGGCGCTTCGCGGATGGGATGACGCACACGCAATGTCATATTTTGACGAGACACGTTTGCAGGTAGTTGGTTATGCTTTTGTCCTTGTCGTTTTTCGTTTCCCAAAATGATTTGAAATTTTGTGCACCAAAAATTATCATTCTGTATTTCGAGCAAAAACATCCAATTGATCCATTGATTTTCCAATTCTTGTTTATTTTCAGGTTTTTGAAAATTGTATTTTGGAGTATGTTAGACTTGTTTTGATTTTCATTGTTTTGTTTAGATCAACAGCATGCTCATGAATGAAGCCCCTTCCATTGGCGTCGTCGTTTCTCATTGTGATGAGGATTTGTCTTGGTTAAGCGACCTCGCGGTGCCCGAAGGCAGCTCTTTGCGCGTGCTCGAAAAATGTGGCATGGAGACGGAGCTAGAACCTTTGGTTCTTGGAAATGGCGGACGCTTCGGCGATGTGGAACGCAGCCATCTTCCAAATTTAGCCATGGAAAGTTTAGGTACAAAATCAGTTTGATTTAATGTTATTGTTGTTGACGTATCATAGAAAAATCTGTTTTCGGCATCTGAACAACATCAAAATTCAACGCTCAGCGAACATTTTGACGTCGTGGAACGTTGTCACTTGCCAAAAATATATTTGCAAAAAAGTCCTTATTTTTCATGAGATCATTTCGAAAATGCATTGTTTTCAATCACAATGTGAAAATAACATATGTGCACAGACTCAAGAGAAAACATTGGTAAGTTACGTGCCCGTTTCCTTAAAAGCACGAACGCAACGGCGATTGTTGTTTTTGTTAATTTTCCAGGTTATGCGACGTTCTTGGCCAGGACACCCCAGGAGGACATCAGGGATTATACACTCTTTCTGCAAGGTGACCCCCATCACCATCTCTTGCATCCTGGCATTTTGCAGCTATCCCTGCAAGTAAATCGTGCATTTGTTTTTGTCTGCATCTTTCACATTTCAAGCTGACCAAGCATTGTTTTTACAACTTCCAAAACTAGAAAATGTGTTCGACCGTTTTGTTTGTTATTGAAAATTGTGTCGAACGTTTCTTTTTTTTACATTTTTTTGTTTTTGAAAGTTGTTGGCACAGTATGTATATTTTTTCAAGTGATGATGATTTTTGTTGGGTGGTGCCAAAACACAATAATTTTCAAAAATCATTTTTTTTGTTATTTCGACCGTTGTGATGATGAAAACATCTGTCAGGCTCTTGCGGCGGGCACCTACGACGTGCCATTTCTGCATCTGAACGGCATGCGATTCCTTTCCGGCGGTATGGATAATTAATTGACTCGATCAATTTCAACGTTTCGTTATTTGATTTATTATTTTCATTTCAAACCACCTTGAACGTAGCACACTATTCGGTGAGCATAATATAGTTATCCTCATGACACTAAATTAAAATGATGTCATTTTTGAAATTGAATGAATCAAGAGTTGGTCAATTTATGTGTTTGCATCATCAGGGAGTGTATGCGGTGAGGAACTACGAGAATATTTGCACGTTGCCCAAGCCTTTCCCCAAACTGATTTCATCGATTTGGAGGTACGTTTCAGCTGATATTATTGAGATCATCCCCATTTCTCCTTCATGGGTCGACAGTTATGTTTTAGGATTCGATGATTTGCGTTTTCAACTAATTGATTGTCAAATGATTTTTTCGCACACCGATGTTCCATTCAGTTGATTTAATAATACAACAAAAAATCAAATCATGCAACATATTATTGAATATCGTGCATGTTAATTATTTGTGTATGTTATTTGTTGAGTAAGTAGTTCAATATTTAGTTGACCGTTGATTGAGCGGTGTGTTCAGGCCTGACATCGTGACTTCAATATTGTAATTATATGATTACGAATCTCATATTATAAGTTAATTACCTGTGTGTTTGAGTCACGTTTTGAAATCTTTCAAGGTTTAATAATGTGATTTTTCTTATAGTTCATGTAGAAATGTCAATAGAATCAACTATTACCATTGGTCATGATCTGCCATAAATTCAATTCTTGATTCCTCTCCCCTCATCAGTGTCGTGTGATTCATTTGATTGTTTCATCAATTTACATTATTACACGATATCATTTTTTCTTTTGATTAAGCCAGCATTACTTTTTGAATGCGTCGGTATACCATATTTTTTATTGTTTTTTTTATTTTTTCTCTTTCCCACGCGTATTCTCCTCCATTTTTTGAGCAGTCAAACAATCGATTCCGCATCATTGTGTCCACGGCGTAAAACAGTGGCCGTCTTTTATTTCCTTGCCGTGTTGCTTGTCTGCCTGCCGTAGCCCAGGGATCAACGTCAACACAAATCCATCTGGATATTCAATAATATTCAAGTTGTTGCAACGGCATCATGAAGACAACCACGCTCCTTGTTGTGAACCTGTCTGGGGTTACAGGCCTCGGTTCTGCTTTTAGCCATGCCATGAATTCGAACAATTCCGCGGCATTGCAAGGTATTGTGTTGATCAATTCATAATATCTTTTTTTGTTCATCAAAATTTGTTACATTTCTTCTTTTGAAAAAAATATGAAATCTGCTGATTCGAAACAATTAACACAGTGTTGTAGTGTTTTTTGAATCGTGAATTTGTTTGGTGTCGCGGGTTTTGTCTTTGCCTTTCGACGAGCTATGAATTTGGTATTTTGTTTTTCCTTCGACTTTGTTCAGGCACGCAAGGGACGGGATTGAGTACTTCTTCAGGAGCGACGTACTCGAATGGGGTCGCCAGTTTTCCGATGCACGTTGGCTATTCCAATCCAGAAAACCGCCTCGCAAATTCTGTAATTTAAGATTGTGTTTTTCATCAATTAATTAATTGTTATAACGGAAACATTCACGAAATTCAAGAAACGTAAACAAATGCGTTGAATAGTAAATGTGCATTCTATTTGATGTAAATCAGCAACCGAAACCATATTGAATGAAAACATTTCAGTAACGCATAATACATTAATATCATGATCTTTTTCTTCTTGTCGATTTGAATTCATTGTCAGATCCGTCGGTTTTCAAAGCATTTTGCAGATCAGCGGCAGAAGACAACAAACGAATCGACGACGATTGCAAAAGGTCAAATTCTACGAAGCACTCATAGTGTCTCTACTTCTTCGCCCAGCGTGGATATGGAAATGAACATCGCGGACATGCAATTCCGCGTCGATTTTGACGTGTGCTGGAACTTTCCCGAGGACAAATCGAAAAACAAATGCACCGACATCCAACAGATGGTCCTTGACACAGGTAATTAATTGTTTAATGCGTAAAAATACATTGAAATCGTCAAATAAATTTTATTTTAGAATGCTGGAACTTTCCCGAGGACAAATCGAAAAACAAATGCACCGACATCCAGCAGATGGTCCTTGACACAGGTAATTATTTGTTTAATGCGTACAAATAAATTGAAATCATCAAATAAATTTTATTTTAGAATGCTGGAACTTTCCCGAGGACAAATCGAAAAACAAATGCACCCACATCCAGCAGATGGTCCTTGACACAGGTAAATATTTGTTTAATGCGTAAAAATACATTGAAATCATCAAATAAATTTTATTTTAGAATGCTGGAATTTTCCCGAGGACAAATCGAAAAACAAATGCACCGACATGCAGCAGATGGTCCTTGACACAGGTAATTGTTTTCTGCATAAACTTATCTGGTCAGTTTATTCGTAAGTTTTTGTCATCTTTTGTTTGAGAACCTTTCAGCATCTCCGTAAGTGCATTCGGGAGTCTGTGAAATGCTTTTAGGTGAGCAAGCAAAAAGGGGTGATGTAGTGGACGATTTTTTGAAATCATCAAATAATTTATAAATTTTATTTTAGAATCAAGCATCCTCGATCCCCAAAATATCAGTAATCAGCGCTCTTGTTGAGTATTTTGAAGATTTCCCGATTTCCGAAAACGAGTGCACTAATTTTTCATCTTGAAAAATGCTTTGTCGATTGTGTATTTCTGTCTTCAATTTTTTCAGGTTCCAGCATTGCTTTTATGTTCGCGCCGGATGTGAAGTCGTGCCATAGCAAAGACAACCTTGATGCGACTTGCTCCGCTGAGTGTCCCAAACCATGGGCCTGTGCCAAAGACATGGAACTTCCTTCCAAGCACGTGCCCCAAAACATTGTCAATTATGTCAAAAGCAGAGGAGACGCGCATGTTTTCCCGGACATTCTGAAAGCCGAAAAGAATTCTTTCCGCAACCGTCTCGCAGCAACCATCCCATTCCACATTGAGTAATTATTTACATTGCGAAGTTTTTTTCATTAAATTTGTTTGATCATTTTATTGTAAAAAAGAATATGTTTTGAATGAATATATCCAGAATGCCCTTCGGGGAATATGTAAACATCCCAAACTCGAAAGAGTGAACCGAAATTGATTTAAATTAATCTGGCAAAATCTGAAATAATTTGAAATAATTTTCAAAATTTTGACCGAATGAAAATGAATTAGCGTTCCTCCCTTGAATGAATGATCAAATGGGCTTACATCAGCCCATTCAATCGAAAATGTGGAATGCAAGTTTCCAAATTGCCCCCCGGGAAACACATATTCCCCGGAGGGCATTCTGTTTTCTCATTCAAATTTTTTCTTTTTTCAAATTTATCATTTTATGTCAAGATTTGGAGTTAACCTCAGGTTGGTTATCATTGAAACAAGCAAAAAACAGAGATTCAATGTCGGTTTGTTTCATATTCTCTCCGTTCGTTGCAGAAAAGCATTGTGTTTTTGACAAAAAAATGATGGGTCATTTAGGCACGACAATGCAGCAGCCAAGCACGATGTTGAACGCGACGAGATGAAAATGCATTCTTTGATTTGTTACGGCAGCGGATACGTGGCCCACCGCTATCGCGCAGATGCATCTTTCCGCGTAATTATTATCATAATATTGAATTGAGACTTAATTATTCGTGTTTTTTATAATTTTGCTTTCAATGAAATTAGCAAAGTTCAATTTTTACCCCTTGCCAAAAAACAATGTTCGAAACCATTTTGTTGAAGTTTTTGGGTCGAATATTCTGCTTACGTTAGGTCTGACCATCCGTGAGGGAATTGTCCTTTCGCAAATAATATCAAGCGCAGAAAAGGAACAACAGAAGAACAACGAGGTTGCAACATTCATTTTCGACCATTGTTTCGAATTCTCAGCATGCTTGAATTATTGAAAAAATGTTTTTCAAAAAAAAAGTCTAGGGGTCCGGCATTACGTATGACAAATACGAAAATAAAACATTCAATTTAATCATTTCCGACCATTGTTTCGAATTCTCAGCATGCTTGAATTATTGAAAAAATGTTTTTTTTTAAATAATATTTTTGTCTAGGTTCCCGGCATTACGTATGACAAAGACGAAAATAATTTCGTAGATGTCAAATTCGCATCCATCGTGAACAACCCGTCCGCCTGGACCGCTATGTACGTTACTTTTAAAACACATCTTTTTAAAAAACAAATTGCATGAATATGCATGAATATCAAACCGGCGCCCCGAAATTAAAATTCAATCATATTTGGTGTTCTCTTGAAATGATTTGAAAAGCTGAATTCAAATTCAGCGTTCATTTAAATATATTGTTTTTGTGGATTAATTTGTTCAGAAAACATGAATTGGTTTCGTATTACGGTTGTGTAAGTTAATTATTCTACATAAAAACTCAAGAAAAAGAACGGAACCTAAAATTTGAAATATGGAGCATTGTATCCTGAAAACATTCCGCGCAAAATGTAAACATGCTACCTGGTTGAAATGAATTAATTAAAATCATGCACATGTTCAATTTACAGGAGTGGAATGATCGGTCTGGCATTTGACAACAACAAGCCAGATGACCGAAACATGATCCAATCGTGGTTTCGCGACGGTTGGGTGCAGGAACCGACTTTCCTTTTCCGCTTCGCACACCCCGCACTGTTCTCTGCCGGCATCACCCGCAACGAGTTTTTATCAAGTCACAGCGACTCTGCGTAATTATTTACAAATATTTTTTCATTTTACACAGAATATTTCTCTCCTAAGTGGTTTGAAACATCAAATGTTTTGTATCATTCATTATTATTCACATCCAACATTATACAATGTTTTTGCGCCGATATTGGCAAACCGTAAATATTCTGGTGTTTATATATGTTTTTTGTTTTGGTCAGGTGTGTCCGTTGCGAGGAAACCGGAGAAATGTATTTCCAGTTTGACGCCAAATTCCAAATCGCCAATGGAGGTGCTGCCGTACAATGGTAAACGGACCCAAAAATGACAAAAATGTCGAAATAAGGTCGCGAAACCAGTATAAAAACAATGGTAAACGGAACCAAAAGTGATAAAAATGACAAAACAAAAGAGGCGCGGTAGTTGCCCCATCCTCTTATGCACCGAATGGTGTGTTATGTTTATGTGTTTTGTTTTTGTCAGGTGTGTCCGTTGCGAGGAAACCGGAGAAATGTATTTCCAGTTTGACGCCAAATTCCAAATCGCCGATGGAGGTGCCGTACACCCCGTGCGGGTGATCTCCGACAGCGGCAGTGGGTCCAATTTCATGCCCCCCAAAGTGCTGCATTCCATCGGCTCGCGCATCGTAAGCCATCCTTATTGCAAAAAAACATGATTTTTATCGAATTTATTTTGCTCATCCAATCCATAATTTTCCTCGTATGATTTTTTTTCGGTCAACATCCCCGACATTGGCAATGGATCCAATTTCATGCCTCCTAAAGTGTTGCATTCCATCGGCTCACGCATCGTAAGCCGTCTTTATTGCAAGAAAACACGATTTTTATCGAATTTTGCTCATCCAATCCATAATTTTCCTGGTATGATTTTTTTATTTGGTTTGACTTGAAAGTTTACTTGTTTTGTTCATTTTACAATATGAATACATAGTTTTCACTTTGAAATTGACTGAAAACATCCATAAAGTGAAATTAGCTCAATGTTTTTGGAACAAAATCAAGTTTCCCTTGTTTTGACCCAATATCTGGCAGTATACAATTGCGATCTCGTTCTTGTCATTTTTTTTGTTCATTCTATAAGGTAAAACCTATTCTTTTCGTCTTCAAAATGTACAATTTTCGTGTGGCAGGTTCCACAAATGCGTTCTCATTGTCGTCATTTTATTTTGTTGAATGATTCTCCAAGGTGAAAAAATATTTTTCCACTGCTCAAAGCTGGGTTGAGTGGCCTGACGCGTTGGCCGATACGACCATGCCAAACGATGTGGACCAAGCTGCCTTCTTCGGCGTGAATCGAAAGATGCTCAACCAGGAATCATCCGTACTTCACATATTTGAATTCAACTCAAAAAATTGACCAGGCCATGTCAAAACATCATTTTGTCTTGTCATATTATTTTTTTGCAGTCAGTATTATCATTATTTTTATCTCGATTTATTATCATTATTTATTTTCATTATCATTTTCATTATCATTATCACTATCACTATTGTTCAAATTGTTTTTCAGTTATTTGCGAGATTATCGCCGACGGCTGACTTCTTGTCGGTCTTCGAAGATTCCACAAGAAGAGACGAGTCGCAAGATTTGACGGTTCGCATCACCAGTTGCGACAAGCTCTACGGTGTTACCCGCGCCCACAAGCAGTGCCATATCGGCGTGTCCACTTTTCGCGTTTTCGAGGTACTGATTCATACAACAATCTGCCATTTTGATTCAAAAAGTGCTGTCAAATTAAATTTGTTCCAAATGTAACATTTTCGAATTCAATTTCGCATCCTTAGCTTTGACACAAGCGGGCACAATCAGTGCCACATCGGATCCTCCATTTTTCGCGTTTTCAAGTAAAACAAACAAACACACACACATAAAAGAAAAAGAAAATTTTATGAA
>JACKZZ010010916.1_pt1 | contig 17647 bp, 7 predicted proteins | sample 8027871 | NCBI WGS metagenome assembly JACKZZ01 (sample SAMN15724774, study PRJNA655200) | protist metagenome | isolation source: fluorescence activated cell sorting (FACS) single amplified genomes of... | place: USA: West Boothbay Harbor, Gulf of Maine | collected 2000-07-19
ATTTAGTAAAAAAACTACTTAATGCTATTCCTATGCTAATAGGTCCCTCGTTTTAGAAAAATAAAAACACGACCGATGTTGTTTTTTTATAAGTTAATTGCTATCGTAGACAGCTGTTCAATAAAGTGTTCACTGTCCGTGGCGCGAAAAAAAATCCAACTCGATTTTCAAAGTATGGAAGCGTTCCGGCCTAAAACGACAAACGAAAGCAAGGAGGATGCCTAACTGCATAAGTTTAGATCAGGCAATCGTTCCGCTCACGATGTTCGCCCCTGAACGAACGTTTATAAATTGTTTGGCCTCTAATGACTTGGAATTTCGGTTCCTAGGGACAATTTGTTGTGAAATGGACGATTTGGACCAAACGCTGCCCGAACAAACACGTATTCATTCGTTGGCGTTAGAAAAACGAACCATACTGGCATACTTTTATATATTAGAAAGCACTTTTGGCTCTTTAAATTTATAAAAATCATGCTGTTTTCGTAAAGATCTCTTCGTTTGAAATAGTTAACACAACGCTGTTCACCATTTTTCAATTCCGCGACAAAGATACTCGACAATTGCAAAATCGACGACACCTTCCTCGTTATCAATGCTGTGTTTAGTATAATAGAACAATTCCCTTATTTGGAAATAAATCCTCGACAACAACAACCAACAACGCAGAAAAGAAAATACTTTTTTTGGGGACGAAAGTGAATGGCTACCAGAGATTTGAGAAAAAAACACTCTTATAAATATTTATTTATTTGTTAAAAGTAAATGACTACGAAGGATGTTTAGTAATCATATATACTGTTTCTTCGACTCTGACAAATATTATGAAAACTCTGATTTTAGACTAAAAGAAAGAGAGGAAGAAAGGAAGAAAGAAAAAGAAAGAAAGAAAGAAACAATTGAAAGAAAAAATGTCTACACCAAAAAGAAATGTACAATGGGCCTCGGAAACGGGCCAAAACGTCTTGGAGGCTGTAGTTGGATTATATGAAAATGAACCAGAGGTTTCTTCGAGTGCTGAAGGAAGGAAAGCTATTGCCCAGAAATATCTGGATAGCAACGAGGTTCCTGAGGCATATACGTCCAAAAAAATCGCCGAAAGAATAATGAAAATGGGGTATGACCGGAGCATCCCCACTGGCGATCCCAACCTCCCGCCACTAAAGAGACGCATAAAAGCGTTAATTTATGAAAAATGGCAGAGAAGTGCTTTGAACAGCTGTGCAAAAAGCAGTGGGAGTGGCAAATCCCCTGCTGATGGCATATCGACAGCAGAGTCACAGCTGGGACATTTGCCTCCTGATTGTGATTCGCCTGATTGCGATTCACCTGATCCTGGTCCCAAAAAAAGAAAGCGGAAGAGGACAGCTGCAGATGCGCTGGATGCGTACACAGCTGCGCGATTCGGTAAGCACACCAAACAGTGCAATGGTGATGATAGGCATTTATTCAAGGCACACCCTGTATCTGCGATTCTTTTCTGCGAAACTTGTGGAAAGATTGTTCCAATCTAAGTCAAATTTTTTGTCAATATATATTATATAAAAACAAGAATATAATATATATTCATAAAAAATTGTAATTATAAGTATGTACTAATTTAACGATATATCAAACAAAGAATCTGGTGTTTCATAATTTCCGTAAACAGAAGCAATTTGGTTCCCTGGAACTCCAAAAGAAAGTTCCCAATTGATCAACAGAACAGTTCCCCATAAAATTAAACGGCGTCGATCATCTTTTGTTGTTAACTTCGTTTGAAGACGTTTGTGCAATTGCCAAATTCGCATGCCCCATTCAACCCCTTGGCGCATTGAAACCAGGTCAGCCCCCACATCAGATTGCGCTAAGTACGAATCTGTTAGCGATATCACCCCATCAACATCTGCAAAAGCAGAATCACCCAGAATCTGGTATCCGCCGGATGCAAATATCTTTTCAGCTTCGTCGTAAAAGTTGGAAGTGATTCCGATGGCTGAATCATGCGTCGAACCCAGGTAATCTAATCCTGCATGGATTATTTTTCCATCGAATGAAAAAACTAATAAATTGCACCGGTAATGCCCATGCAACCAGCCATTATAGTTAGCATTGGCTTTCCAAATATTGGCCGATGTTTGCGTTCGGATTTTGCATCCATCCACAAAGCCAATCAATTTTAGCCCTTTCAAGCTTGGGTACTTTCGTTCCCCGATAGCTTCTAGATCCTCCAACGCCTGACCTGTTGGCCATTTTACGCGACTCTTGTCAACATTTTCCAAAAAGCCAACCAAGCATCTCAACCCTTGACTCAGGTGTTCAGAAATGGTGCTGGGACAAGCACCGAAGATGAGGCAAAGGAGATTTTGGGTGCACATAGAATTCAGGTAGAAAAGAGAAAGGCCACAAACATCAGCTGCACAAAACTTACCTCTGCTACGGTGACGATGACGTGTCTTACCCAACAGTGTCTGATCCATCCATATTCTGGTGAATCCTTTAACAAGAGCATCGAATGCTTGCACAGAAACTCTTAGATACTGGAAGAACATCCTGTTCGACCTAGTACTAAGAAGTTTCTGCCATGCAGTAACCCTCATTTTGACGTTTGCAGCAAGGATTGAGCTTCTCAATCGCTTCTGCTCCTCCTCAATGAGACACACAAGAAACACGAACAAGTCATCATCTTCTTCATTGCCATTTCCGTAGTCCATCTTATTTTCAATTTCTTTAGGACTAATTCTTTCTCTCTGTCTTTCTGTCTTTCTGTCTTTCTGTCTTTCTTTCTTTCTTTTTCTTTCTTCCTAGTCATTAGAGGCCAAACAATTTATAAACGTTCGTTCAGGGGCGAACATCGTGAGCGGAACGATTGCCTGATCTAAACTTATGCAGTTAGGCATCCTCCTTGCTTTCGTTTGTCGTTTTAGGCCGGAACGCTTCCATACTTTGAAAATCGAGTTGGATTTTTTTTCGCGCCACGGACAGTGAACACTTTATTGAACAGCTGTCTACGATAGCAACTAACTTATAAAAAAACAACATCGGTCGTGTTTTTATTTTTCTAAAACGAGGGACCTATTAGCATTGGAATAGCATTAAGAAGTTTATTTGCAGATTCTGTCTTAAATATGTCACTTGATCGTTCATGTCTATTTTTTAGAGACTTATATATTATAGTCTATATATTAATAATAAATATAATATTTTTTAATATTTTATAAAAAAATAACAATAAAATAATAAAAATAAAATAAACAAATAAAATTCCAATAAATAAATAAATTTAATAAAATAATTCATCAGATAAATAGAGTTATATTAATAGGTCTAAATGTGGGTCCTTAAATTTCATCAAATCATCAATTTTTCTCAAGACGACTTTCTTTTTTTACTCGAAAAACTGAGTTTTTTTCGTACTTATTTTTTTATAGAGTTACACATAGGAAATTTTGAAGTTAAGTGTGAAAAATATAACGTGACACACCACAGGTTGCAAACCAAATTATTTTTTTTGTGCAACAAATTGAACAAAAAAATAGCAAAATACCTATTAGAAATATAGTGCAACTATAAGTACAATTCAATGCTATTCAATGTTCATCCTTTTTTTTTTTTCAGTTTTGAGTTATCACGAATCCATCCAATATCGATATACATAGAATTACCTTTGGTATTATAAAAATGAAGTGAATGGTGGGGGGAGGAGCGTCACTTAACACATCTGAAGAACTTTAAAGGAAAAAGAGGAAATAGCATTGATTTGCGTTTTGTTGGTTTATCCATAAAAAAATATAAAATTTATTAGGAACAAATGAACAACCATGAATCTTCTATTATGTTCCTATGCTATTTATATATTACGTTGACATGAAAGAGAAAGATAATAAGAGAGAGAAGGAAGAAAGAGAGGGCAGGAGAGGAGGAGGGAGAATATGATGGAATTTATATTAACACAGCATCCCAAACGCATCACACACCACCACCACCACAAAAGTATTTTTGTACCACTTCATACCACCATAACAAATCACTCCTTCAGAACGAAAGCGACCAAGATGGATTTGCCTATACTAGTCAAGCTTTCCAAAAATGAAAGGTATGTAACAAATTGGCAAAAGTTGGTAGAAAATAGGCCAATATTCATTTGAGTTTTTAAGAAAAGAAATTAAACAAACGAAAGAAATAACAAACAAATATGTCTGACGAAGAATTCGAAGGCGGTGGTTCGGGCGCCGCCTTGGTAACACCAATCCGTGCTGGTGAAGTTAAGAAAGGAATGTTTGCCATCTTGAAGGACAAGCCATGCAAGGTTATCGAAGTTACTACGTCCAAAACAGGAAAGCACGGCCACGCCAAAGCTAACATGACTGGTATTGACATTATTACTGGCAAAAAGGTTATGGATATTTCCCCAACCTCCCACACCATGTACCAGCCAGTTGTAAAAACCACTGACTGGACTGTTGTTGATATTGACGACGAAGATTTCGTTACTTTGATGGACGACAACGGAGAACAAAAGGAAGACCTTCAGCTTCCAACCAACGAGTTCATTCTTGACCCAGAATTGGGCCAAAAGATCAAAGACGCTTTCGAAGCCGACAAAGAAGTTGTTGTAAAAGTTCAATCTGCCCCAGAAAACGCCAAAGCCAAAGAGGCAACCGAACTTATCATAGGCTGCACCATTTTGGTCGATCAGTAAAGGAATGGAACACACTGCACGGTCCCGGGATAATTTGATGTGATAGTGGGTGGAATACTAAGGGATGCCTGTTCGCTGACGGTCTGACGGTCTGCTTTAGATCTGAAGTATGATTGTAGCCTCGGGGGAGTTTACGTTAAGCCAATTATTATATCTCCAGTATTATTCAACATTTCCTCTGCCATCATTATGTTATGTATCATAAGTTAGCACCACTTTTAACTTTACTTCCAAATAACTTCGGTGAAGATTAACGAAACTATCAATTGCTTTATGAGTCAATTCTACTCGTTGAGTTCCAGTTCCGGCGTTAAAACTATCCGGTTTCAACAATTGGTGGCCACAGTTTTCCCCTCCTCCAGATTGGATGAATAGGAATTCGTTTCTCGTGAAGAAAACGAAGGTGGTGATAGCGATCACGAAAGCGGTTTTCCTTACGTTGATGAAAATATTCTCAGAGACGTTCCCGAAAGTCCTCTAGCGGGCGCTGATGCATTGGATAATTTTGCCGAACCAGTCCCGTTTTCTCTTGCTCAGCCATTTCTTCCCACTGCTGATGAACGACACCAAGCTTTCCAAAACAGAAAGAAAAACATTTTGGCAGAAGGGCGACGAAGGTATTTGGAGAGGCAGCGACGAATTGAAGCTGCCGCAGCGTGTGGGGGTATGATGAATAGAGCAAGTCAAGTTCGGACGTGTGACGGTTAGTTTGCTGGGGTCTGCTCGTATGTAGATATACAGTTATTTGTAATGTAAGAAAGTACGTGCAATATGTACGTGCATACTATATAATAATTAGTTGCGCTACTCGTCGTTTTCATCACCGAGATTGTTATACACTAATAAGGAATGAAGTTAATCGAGTGTTAGTGGATCAGAAGGCGAAAGGCGCGACAGGGCATTTTAGAGAGCACCAGGTTGTGGCGAAGCAGTTGAATTTCTCGAGAGGTCCTTATGACGCGTGTTATCTTCTCATTATAGTCGGTTACCACAGGGTTTGTCTTCATCGAAATTCTTTGCAATGGGTTCGGAAAGATGGAACGGGGGTGTACTTACGCCTTTAACTTGATTTTGTTTTTTGGTCCTCTTTCCATTTACTAGGAGCAAGGGCCTGTTTGAATTGATACGTTTTATTTTATGATATTCTTGTTTTGATCTGTCTATTGAATTCTTTAAGTAGTTTCGATTAATACATTAATCATGATTAACAGATTACTCCCGTGGATAGATCATTAGTCTGTTTGTCCATTATTCGTCCGTTTGTTCTGATTATTATTTTAATTAAATATAATGATGATTTTTGTTGTTGTTTTGTTGTTTTTTTGTTATCTATTCATACGCGCTCAGAAAAATCGGAAATCCACCATTTTTAAGCTGTTGGGTTTTAACATGAACACAGCATTATTGATGTTACAATGTATATAATCGCCTTAAAACAGTGCTAGGATAATGTAGTTATTTGTATTCTTATACTATACGTACCTATATAAGATCGACACAATCAGATAAAAAATTACAGTCAGTGAAAAACCAATTCTTCAATAAGAACTCATATGTGTTCTTGTGCTTGCATGTGCATTACATGTTCAACTATGTTGACAAAAATGCATTTTGCAAAATTTTAAAACTGCAAGTTTTCAGTTCTATCTCTAAGTTTTTGCGTCTATTCTTCTCAATGTACATTTTTCTTCCATTCCACTTCATCCACCCCCCTCCCTTTGCCCACTGCTTACTGAGCCATCAGATTAACCGTGAGATGAGCCGCGCTTCGCCGCACGGGGCTTCGTCCAAACAAAAATACGAAGCCCTAGTAAACACTATTCCCTTGAATCTGGTCCGCCAAACTCTGCAGTTCCCCTTGCAAAATCAATCGGGACAAGTGGAAATCGATCGTTTAGCACACCAGCTTCGTGCAGATACTTACTTTTCCGCACCAACGCCTCGTCGGACCGTTCGTTCAAGTGTCAAATGAGCCTTGCCACAGTACACTATGCACAGTCAAAATACAAATACGACCACAAAATTCGAACCTTTCTTCTCCTTTTTGTCTGCCAACGCCAAAAATTATGTTATCAATACCACTCGTTTCGAGAGGAAAACGGTTCTCTGACCGGTGAGAGGTAAATTTAAACACTGTCACCTCCACGATCAGCTCGTTGAGCCGTCACCACAGTTGTCAGAAAAGCCACCCTTCGCCGCACGGGGCTTCGTCCAAACAAAAATACGACCCCCTAGTAAACACTGTTCCCTTGAATCTGGTCCGCCAAACTCTTCAGTTCCCCTTGCAAAATCAATCGGGACAAGTGGAAATCGATCGTTTAGCACACCAGCTCCGTGCAGATACTTACTTTTCCGCACGAACGCCTCGTCGGACCGCCCTTTCCAAATCAACAATTGGACTGAAAAGGCCCGCTGATTTAAGATTCTCCCAAAGGTTGGTAAAAACAGCGAGCGACGTTGAAAATAACAAGATTGGAACAATTATACTATCAAAAGTCTTTTATCTTAACAAAGATAGAGACATGTATGAATTTTTATGTGGGTTAACGTTCAAAAAATATTCATTCGGTCGAGTGTATACAGTAGTGCGAGTACATATAACTTTTCAGTCAAATTTGACCGTACAGTTCCCTTTTTTCTTCATAAAAAAAAAATAAGAAAAACCAAAAATGCTCTTTTTTCTCTATATGTTTAAGGATTTATTTGAAAAAGAATCTAAAAAATAGCTATTTTTTTAAAATGGTGGATTTCCGATTTTTCTGAGCGCGTATGAATTATACACCCCACAACACAGTAATAGTAAAATATAAAAATAATATGGCGTGGAAGAAGACGCTGAAGGTCAAATAGAAATAAAATACATATTCTACGTATAAAAATTTCAAAAAATGCTTTCCTTTTCCCTTCTCTCTCCTCTTCTTCATTCCTGCTGGTTGTATGTACAACACAATGGTGTACTTAAAATACTTGAATGCGTATTAATACTTCCCTAATTTTGCCTATGTAGCACATTTTTAAATTTTAAATAATAAAACAGTAGTTTTGAGATATTTTTTTATATGATATTATATGTTTGGTGAAATTTCATCGTAAGTAGTAAAAAAACAACCACGGCTTGACACATTTCTGTAGCGCTGGACGAGACACGAGATTTTCCCGCCCCGCAAGTAAAGCCAAAGGTTTCATGTTCTACTTAGCCCGATGATAATTTCCTATTAAGGTTCCTAATTATTTGCCGCCCGTCGCCGCTGTGACTGATTGCTTTGCAGAGAGGCCAGCTTCCATGTTTTCAGCAACATTCTTTTGAATGTCCAACTGGTTCTGTAATTGGCTTCTGGCGACAGGGTCTGATGTGCGTTCGATTCGTTTGGAAGTTACTTCTTGCTCAATTCGCTTCTGTTTGAGCAGTTTGTCCTCTCTGTTAAGATCGGCATTGGCTGCTTCTACGGAAACTTGCTTCTCAGCGTTGGGTGTAACTTTCAGGCTATCTACTTTGGACGAGAAATTCTTTACCGCACCAAGGTACTCTTGGCTAGACGCCTGGTTTTGACGATCAATTTCGTTCTTTTCGTGCATTACTTTCAAAAGCATGCTTGCGTTGCCTGCCGCCAGCGCGTTTTTCATTTCGTCGACCATGTTCTTTGATAACCCCTCCTTTTCAAGCTCTGCTGTCGAGTTGCCGTCGAATTCCTTGCCCACCGTGATGTTCGAATCGCGGTTGCACTGAGGGCCGAACCAGCCTTCCTTGCAAACGCAGTTTCCTAGTTCGTTGCATATGCCATTGCCTGTGCACCCATTTGCGTCGACGCTGCAGCAATGACCGCCACTACACATCTTGGAGGAACACTCGCTGCTCGTTTTGCACACGGCGCCTACCCCGAAGGATGGCTTCCCATGGTCGATCAAGGTCTCGACAGTATCGTTTCTTGGCAACGTTTGGTCCACACCATCTGCTTGGTCCTGTTCGCGAGTTACCTGAAGCTTGTCAACTGGCTTCGGTTGGCTCATCACCTGGTCTTGCCCACAGTGGCAATTTGGCCACGTACCAGTGCACGGCAAACAGGTTTCGCGGGCCAGGCGAAGTTGCTCTTGGCGTTTCGTCTCGTCCATCATTTTTTCTGCAATAGACGCTCTCGTTTCCAAATTGTTTGCTGCGCAATATTCGGTCAAGTGTCCTTGCTGCACCTTCTTTTGGGAGGGCGACAGAAGGCTATCGTATCGCTGTTCCTCGCCGTAGCCAGAATGCAATGGTGAGTGCAACCAGCCGCGTGGGCAGTACCCTCCGACCTCTGTGCTGCCAGCGGAGTCACCTTCCAAGCACTTGTTGGTTGATGGACACCACCCACAGAATTGGTCTTTCAAGCAATCGCCGCACCCTTTGTAGTCTTGGCAACTGTTCGCCGAGCAGTATGAGAATTCCCACGACGAGCAGTTGGTGGCGTACATAAATGCCTTCTGTTCGTCGTGCATGAACGTTGGCGTGTCTTCGTCCCTGTCCCACCGCGGGGTTGGCCCTCGCACAGAACCGAGCATGCATTGGCCTGTGCCAGGGCAGTACCCACACTTCGGGTTGGCAGTGCACCCACCGCAAGACCCAGACAACCGAGTGCACTCGTTGTCGTACGTAATTGGCTGTGGTACCCCTTCCAACATGCACGAGTGCGTGTTGCATGGCTTCGTCTCTTCCAGGGCTGGGCAGGCTTTGCCCGCATTCACGCCCTTGACGGGCGCGGACAGAATCACTCGCCTACGCGCCCTGACGCCACCGCCGCAAGGGGCAGAGCACTTACTCCACCCAGACCATCGGTCGACAACGCAGTCCTTACCGCAGTGCATTGTGTTGCATGTGCGTTTTTCCTTTAATGCCGGGCATTCGTTCTTTCCGAAATGCGAACCCTCCACTCGCTGGTTGACAATCGCGCGTACACGCCATTGCTCACCGCCATTGCAAGGCTCCGAGCAGTTGCCCCAGGGGCTAAAATCGGCTACAACGCAGTCCTCGCCGCATTTTTGAATGTTGCAGCGGCGTGTCTCAGTGAGCGCTGGGCACGCTTTTCCACCGTTCGTTGGGAATTTAATAACCTTCCGTGTGCGAGTGTGGTTTCCGCCGCCGTTCTCTCCATTGTTACACGGGGCAGTGCAGTTGCTGAATTCCGTCCATGGTTCTACTTTGCAGTCGCCTTGGCCGGGGCACTCGGTGGTAGTGTTGTAGTTGTTGATCACAGATCCTTCTCCACTTACCACAACAGTGTGGAATGTAGTGCGAAGCTGCTGGCTTGCCTGCTGAGGTGGATCGTCCCGGTTTGCTCCAACGTATACAAAAAAATCTTTGTTCTTGCCCAAGGACCCCGCCATGTCTTGTACAGAAACGGATGGGCAGTGCAAGTCGGCGAACGTGGCATTTCCGAATTCATCGATGTTGATGGTAATTTTTTGCTTACGATCAATATGGGGCATGCACATGGCAGTTTCGTTCATGTTTTCGGTTTGAACACGCTTGTGGCCACAGTCAAACAAAAATTTAATCGTGTCTGGTTCGTTGCCTGTCTTGAACATGTAGTATTCATCCGTGCTCAAAATTACGTAATGGTTGTCGCACACCTGTTCGTAGTCAAGGGCGAGGTCTATCTGCAATGGGGCCTGGAACGAGAAGCGGGAACGAAGCGTAGTTCGACCTACACCACTTCCGGAGAAGGCGATGTTGTCACCTGTAACGTAACCCATTTTGTACGGCGCCAACCGTTCGGCCTTTTCGTAACACCACAATTTGTCCTCCCGTCCTTTGAACCCTTCTGGCTCGGTATTTTTTAACTGAAACTTGGACACTCCAATTGGTGGCATGCCAACAAATGGGCATGTCATGTTGTTGCACACCTCCGTCTCATTCAAGTGCGGGCATGCTTCTCCGTCTTGTTGTGGTTCCCGGAACACCTTTCTCGATCTTGCCGTAAGACCACCACCACAGTCCTTGCTGCATTCACTCCACTCTGTAAATTTGGTTACACCGCAATCACACGACTGCGCATTGCAACTTCCAACTTGTGCCAATGCTGGGCATTCACGTCCGCCATACTGACTTGGTTTCAACACCTTGCGTCGGCGGGTTTTGTTTCCCCCACCGCACAGCTGGGTACATGGCTCCCATTCGCCCCAGCCAGTAACTTGGCAGTCTATCAGAGACGGGCACGTCTTAGAACCATCATCTGTATTGACAAGGGTTCCTGGGCCACTAACGCGCAGAAACGTGAATACAGCCATGTTTTTCTCTGGCTCCCCTGGCACTGGCAAGCGACCATCTAAATCCTTGGTCGTGTTCATTTCGACGGCCGTGCCACAGCAAACCGCCATGTGTTTGTTCGTCTTCGTGTCACACGAGTATCCAATCGGGCAAGGCGTCTTGGCGTTGCAAAACCTGGCGTCTCCGTCCTGATTCTTCAACTCGAGGGCACCACCGGGGCACATTCCCAATGAGTTGGTCGTCTTCTCAACTTTGCCTTTCACGTAGAACGCAATGCTTCGCTTCACTTTATCGTCATTGTCCGTGTTAAAAATTTTGTTCATTTGGCATGTGCTGAACTGCCCTGGGCTGTTCCTGTGCGCGAAAAAGCTAAAGTCTGCCCCGAATTGATCACTGGCACCGTTGTCGGCAACCATGTAACTATTGACGGACGTTTTCCCTGAGCCGTAGTTGCAAAAGTCCGATGCATCTTTCTGCTCCCCATAACTGATTTGGGCGTTGAACGTCTTGTCCCCGAATGGAACGAGAAGTTTCATCTTCTTCAGGCATACACCCCGATCACCTTTGGTGATACCCCCGAAGAAGGTTTCGTCTCCAGTGATGTCCTTAACTTTACCAACCGCTTGTGATTTAATTGCACCTTGGTACACAGTCTCGACCATGTAGTGTTCTACTTTCAGCCCAGTGTTGAGCATTTGGTCTTTGAACCAGCCAATGGCTGGCGCGCAGCTGGAGGAATCACCCTTATTAACAGTTTCTTCCCCGTTTGCATTGACCGTTCTTCGAACAACCCTTCCTTGGAAATCCTTTTCGACAGTTTGCTTAAACACAAGTTTCCATCCAGTCTCCCGGCGGACCGAAGAGCATGGGTGGGGAGTGGCAGTCATAAGATCGCCACCGTACAAGTAGCATTTTTCTCCTTCCAAACTTTTACAGCTATTCCTGGTGGTTGAATCCAACGCGTGCCCATGGTCGCAGCACATCTTCTTGCCTGACAAATCTACACCCCTGAAGAGATTGTTCAAACCGGCTGGTACAGTAACGCAATCGCCTACTGGATCCTTGGCAAGTTTAATCGCCTTTTCAGGTTGAGGTGTGGCATCATCATCCCCATCTTCGCCGCCGGACGATGTCCAGATGGTCTCCACGTCGTAGCCGCACCCGGTCTCGGCAACCTTGCCGGCCTTCACTTCTTCGATGCTGCACAACCGAAACCCGTGCTCTTCGCAGGTTGACTTGGCCTTCGCGTACGTCACATCTTTATGACATCCATAGGCCTCCATCATCAACTTTGAGTCTTTGTTCCAGCAGCATCGTACGGCATGGCGCTCAGTGATTGGCGAGTCCTTGGCAACACGTTTGTCGAAAAGTGGATTGCCCGGAAGAGTCTTCATGGTGCGTCCTGGCACCATCTCTACAAACGCAAGAGCAGCGGCGTCCCCTCCAGCGACCAGAGGATGGGCTGTGATGCCCCCGCTGCCCCCCTCTGAGCCTCTTGGCCCGGGCTCTCTTCCGTGGTACTCCGTACCGTTCATCATTAATTCCGCAGGGGATTTAATCATGTCAATCTTTCCTACAGCATAAACGCGCAAGTATTCCGTGTTCCTAACGAAGAGCCCATCGTCCCAGCCATCACCGGCCGCAACAAATTCATCCTTGCAGTTCAAGGGAAGAGGATTGCTGGTTTTCTCCCACTTATTCGCGATTCCATTGAACCGGTACAATTGAATTTCACTGCCTCGGTATTTCAAGTAGTCGGAAGTCAATTCACCCTTGACAGGGTTGGCAATCAACCATGCGGAAGCACCTTGGACTATTTCACTCGGGCGCGTCTCGCGGAACTGCTTGGCAGTTGCAGTTTTATGACTTTCGATTTCTTGAGTGCGGATGTTTCGTGTCATCAACCTGTCCAACGGCATGTTCTTTCGTGGATGTGCCGTGTCCAACTCCGGCGGGGTGGGATCCGTGGACGCGCCAGTGGTAACATTCAGATGACCGGCAGTGACATTGTTTTCTAAATCCTCCAACTCTTGCTTCGACATGGCCGGGTTCTGCAACCCGTCGTCGGAACCCCCTTTTGGACCCATTGTGCCTCTCTGCTCCTCGAGGGCATTGACTTGGTCAACGGTTAGGGGCTTTGCTAATGTAATGCTCTCCTTCCCTGCAATGTGATCTGCACCCAAATACGTGTAAACATTGTGGTAGTCGCGCTTAAGATCCAAACGTCCTTTCAATGGAGCACATTGGTCGTCCGCGAACGTAATAATGTTGTCCTTAATCGTCAAACTGACATTGTACTTGCGAATTCGGTTGCATTTTGTCGTGAAGTTTCCTGTCGGAGTAATCAAAAACTTGTAGTCACAATACCACCCAGCTTTGATCGCTTTTGGCTCTTGCTCGTAGTTCCAGGTGAAGAACTCGTCTGGGGACAAGGCTATCCAGTGGTTGGCGCAACGACTATTTTTGTCGATCTTCGTCTCGAGAACAAGGTCGTCTACACGGAAAGACTTCTTTCCTCGCAAAGACGATTGGCCTCGGGAGTCCCCGGTAAAAAAGACACCAAATTTTTCGCCAGACGGGTCCGTTTTGGCAACGTAATCATACTTGTAGGAACCAAGTTTTCCCGGTTCTTGCAAACAGAATTCCTCGTAATTTGCAGCAACAAATGGTTCAAATTTGGTGTTATTGAGGAACTTCTTGGTTTGGCCAAGCGGGGGAATACCAACAGCGGCACATCGCTCTTGGTTGCACTCTCGCGTGTGGTTCAACGTTGGGCATGCCATGCCGTCCTTGAGGGGGGGTAGGATTACCCTTCGGGTTCTGAATTGTTTCCCAGCGATCGGCGGGTCATATTTAGGATCAGCACATGGTTGTGTACAGCACGAAAAGTCTGTCCACTCGCTCACATGGCAATCGCAGCTGCGAACATTGCACGAGCGAGTTCGCACGAGCTTGCTATCCTCGGGGCATTTGTTACCACCGAATTTAGGAGGGCGAATTACTTTTCTGAACGCACGAGAGGTACCATCTCCGCATACCTTGTCGCACTTTCCCCATCGTCCCCAGGACGATAGACCGCAATCGCGAAGCGAAGGGCACGCATGTGAAGCATCTACCTTGTTAATAAATGACCCAGTACCCCCAATACGCATGGAGACAAACCTCGCCGGTTTTCCAGACTTTTTTGAAAGCTCAGGCAATCTCTCATTTTCTACAACAATATCTTTGTCCAAGTGGGCATTCGTTGCACAAATCGATTTAGCTTGGCGAAGGTTACACACAAGTCCATCGGCATCCACAATAATGCGCTTGGAATTTTTCACGTAACACTCTAAGCACATCTGCCCAAGTACGTTTCCACAAGTTCTTTCCAACGCTTTTGCGCAAGTGGTAAGTGTGGGAACGGATTGCTTTTGCTCTAAGAACGCGATGTCTAGGTGGGGAGAGTTTGTTTCGTTAGTTTGCATTTCATCGGCAAGTTCGGTTTCGTTGTAATCCATACTGGAAGTGTTGAGCCACGTTTCGTTAATGGCAGGTTGATCATTGTCCATCAAAACCCTGTCCGTCATCTGGCTTTCATCTCCTTTTTGAACTGCTCCAAAATAAACGTAAAAGTCCATATCCAGGGGCATTCCGATATCTGCACGGAGCGTACCGCATCCGCCATCATCTCTGAACTCGGCACCTTCATGACTGACCTTCATACGGGTTTTGTATGTTCTGAAGTCAGCGCAGGATGTTGACGTCGTGCTGTAAGGGGTGATCAGCACTTTGCGATCACAACGCCAAACGAACTTGAACGTATTTGGTTCGCGATCCCAGCTAAACGTGTAATATTTTTCCGGGGTAAGGACAACGTAGTGGTTGGAACATTCATCATCTTTGACCAATGTTGCTGCAACGGATAATGGACTTTGGAACGAGGAGTGGGCACGAACGGAACCTTTTCCTACCCCGTTTCCTGAAAATTCGAGTCCCCCCGCTTCATCTTCAACGTACTCGTACTTGTACGGCGTGATTTGACGAGGTTCCTGGTAACAAAACAACATGTCGTCTCTCGCCTTCAACCCGTGCGTTTCCCAGCCAATGCGTCTGTCTCCAGTCAACGCCTGGAAGTTATCGATCGCCCAGATATCTCTTCGGGGGTTTGCTGCAACTTCCTCATTCCGGGCCATTATAAAACGGAAAATGGTTCCGTTTGTCATGGCAGCTGGCGTAGAGCAGTTGTCGATCTGAATTAGTTGACGCGACCAGTCACTGAATTTCTTGACGTCAGTCCAAGACTTCAAAATCTTGAACTCACCATCGGGTCCAGTTGTGCTGTATTGAAATTCAACACCGCGCATATGCTCGCTCACATTCATGTCTTTCCTACCGAATTTCATGTAAAAAGCGAAGGTGACACCCCCATCACTTACAGTGTCGATTGGTGGCGTTTGTGCAATTTGCCACGCACTGTTATCAGTCCTCAAGGAAATATTTCCGCCGAAAGTCAAGGATTGACCAACGTCTTTGTAGCCACCTACCAGAGACGAATCGGTTCGCCCGGTAGTGCGCCACATGTCCCACCACCACTGTTGCATGTTGAATCGGTCGCTGTCGTCACCATCGAATTTATCATTCACCAAAATATTCTTTGGTTGATTTCCAGGGCGGACAGGTTTGTTGCGGCTGACAATTTTGATGTCATCCAGTGCCCAGTGGTTTTCAGCAGCATCGTTATCCACATTGCATTGGCGGAATCGAAGCGCGGTGTTGGAGGTCATCATGAACTTGTTGTCCCAATCAAGCAGCATTTGCTGCTTAGACCATTCACGAGATAGCGTGTGTTGGTATTCCTTGACGGAGTATCGTTTCAACTCTTCCCACCCACCTGCGTAAGCCTTCGGCTTGTTGTGTGGAACATCGAATTCGTCTTCAGTAGATGGGTTCTTGGCCTGAACAATCTTCTCGCCTGAACGACTCCAGATACGTTTTCTGTCGAATTCGGGGCATCCAATCCCAGTCCCTTTCGCCCTGTATTGCCTGATCTCATCGAGTGTGCACAGGTCCGCTCCGGCCTTGTGGCAGATCTTGGTTGCTTCGTCGTAAGATTTCGACATGTGGCATCCTCCGTAATTCGACGAGTCGAATTTAGTGTCGCCTTTACAGCACACCACTGGCATTCGTGCATTAACTGAGGTGTCTTCCTCCGGGAAACGAACCAGGTTCGCGCGGTTCGGGTAAGAGGCAAACGTCTTCACTGTTCTTTCGCCCTTTTGTGCAATTTTCGCCACCGGGACCGCCCCCAAATCGAGAAGGGTCGCGACGGGTGTCTTTGCAGGTGCAATCTGTGCCTTTTCGCAGTCCCGAGTGCAGTACTCCAGCACTATGCAGTCATCAAGGTTAGCCATTGGAGCGCACATCGCATTGTGGGTATTATTGCCGAACCCAAATCGTAACGAATATGTCAGTAGACCTCCAGCAGTCAAATCCATAACTTTCGTTGTGGCAATGCGTCTGCCTTCTTTTGCAAACCGCAACGAGTTGCCGTCTGGTTTCATCGCTGATCCGCAAAATTTGTCCACGACGCCATTCGTGTTGTCTTCGCCGTCAGTCTTGTCCAAGTTCCACTGGGGTTTCCAGATATTGTCATGGAAATCAAAATCGTCGTACAAAATAACGTTACGTGCAAGTTTTGGAGGAAGTTCAGGCTTTTTCAACTCAAAGTTGACAATCGTTGATGTCTTTTTCGGTTTTATTGCTCCAATGAACACGAAGAACTTGTCGGTACCAAATGGCAACGAGGTTGTCAAAGGATCGCACCCGGCGTTGTCTTTGAAGGTAACGTATCCCCCGCTCGACTTAATAATCATGTCAACTTGATCTTTCGGGTTGCACTTGTTCTTTGCTAGTGGGAGGTACGTGTTGGCACCGGATATCATCTTAACCGTACCTTTACCTTCCGATATCTTTTCATTGCAAGCGAATCGGAATGCAATTGCCTTGCTGCTTCTTTTCAAGGGCCACGTGAAGACTGGGCTCGGGCTCAACACAACGACCTGGTTGTCGCATTCGTCTTTCCTTTTCACAGTGACTTTAATCGTCGCGGGCTGTTCTACCATCTCTTTCATACGGATGGTAGTGGCCATTCCTGGGTCAATGGTTAATGACCCGTATGCGACTGCGAAACCCAGGCCACCTGAGGTCATCTGGCTTTTCATTGCCATCGCGTGGTGCAAACTGGCAGTCGCCGTTTCAAGTGCAGTTTGGGCTTCTTTCGATTGCTGCGTAACCAGACTTTCCTGTCTCACAGACGCGGAAAGTTCTTCCTGGGATTTGGAGGCATTGATATGCATGGAATGGAAGGCCTCAAACGCCAAGCTTTTGTTTTGGGCGCCTTGGAAGGTTTCCGTTGCCTTCAATGCGCCCTCTTGGGCTGCCCGTTGGGCCTGGACGCGTTTCCCGAGCTCCGTTTCAAGTTTGCTTACTTTCGCTGCTGCATCGGCGGCTTCTTCAGTAGTTCCCTTTTTGGCCTTGATCAACAAGATCCTGGCGTTCTTCAGCTCATAATCAGACGCATCCTTGTACCGCGTTTTCATCTTCAGAAAGTGGTTCGCATCTTTCATCCTGTGCTCTGCACGCTTCTCTAGGCCCTTTAATTTCGTCAATGTATCCATAGCCATATCCGAAACTTTGCGTTGGGTTGCATTAAGGCTAGTTTCGATATCGGTCAGATTAGCGACAGC
>JACKZZ010001970.1_pt1 | contig 17643 bp, 10 predicted proteins | sample 8027871 | NCBI WGS metagenome assembly JACKZZ01 (sample SAMN15724774, study PRJNA655200) | protist metagenome | isolation source: fluorescence activated cell sorting (FACS) single amplified genomes of... | place: USA: West Boothbay Harbor, Gulf of Maine | collected 2000-07-19
AAATTTATAAAGTTGAAATACACTATTAATTCCGCCACTTCCTAAGGGGTGTAAATTTAATATTAAATTACTAGCCTCCTTCTTTTCTTTTTTTTCACTATTTAATAAAATTTTTTTAAATTTATTTTTATAAAAAAATAAATTAATCTTAGCTTGATCTAATCCTATATTTCTATCAGTTATTTTTTTATCACTATAACATCTTTTATTTTTATTTAGACAGGGAAATTCTGATCCACATAATTCTGGAATATAAATACTATCTGGTAACCCGTTATCACAAAATTTTGGATTAATAATATTTAAATATTTTTTTTGGTCACTTCCTCCTACGAAAGACTTTAATTCCAAATATTTTTTTTTATATTTTAAATATTTTTTAAAATTGTTTTCCATTAAGTAAAACTAGAAAAAGTTTTAATTAATTTAAAAAAGATAATATAGTAAACAAAAAGTTTAATTATTAAAAATATTAGCTATTTCTTTATCTGGAATTGAATCAATTGACATACTATAAGGTAAATTATTTTCTGGACTTGATTCTTCCATTTTTCTTTTTTTTTTTCTTTCTGGACTTGATTCTTCCATTTCCATGTTTATAGGTATAAAATTAGATTCATTATCTTTAAAGAAATTAATTAAATCACTCGTTTCTAATTTTTTTGAACCATCTATTAAATCAGTTATTAATTCATACAAATCATTTTCTATTTTACTTCTATTATCTTCTAAGATCTTAAGAAAATCATCTTGATTTGATCCATCTTTTAAAAATAAAATTACAATCATCATTACACCCACTTGATAGAGATCATTATATGATTCATAATTTAATTGACTCGTTGGAGATACTCTTGCAATATTTAAATCTTTAGGTAAAAATTGTGGAGTTCCTCCTCTAATTGTTTCTTTATTTATTTGATCACCAATTTTAACTATTGAATCAAAATCAATTAATTTTATTTCTGAATTTACTTTAATTTTTTCAGATTCACTACTATAAATATTATTATTTGGTTGTTCATTTACCATCATAATATTTTCAGTTTTAATATCCATATGTAAAAATCCTTTTTTATGTATAAGGTCAAGACCACTTAATATATTAAACATTAACTTTTTGAAAACTGATATATTATCTACATATTTAAAATTTTCAATTCTATCAAATAAGTCTCTTCCTTTTATATCTTCAATAATTGAGTAAACTCCTAATCCAGGTAAAACTATACTACTATTAACTATTTGATATTTTCCATAATCGTATAATTTACAAACATAATTATTATTTTCTACAAGTCTCATTTGAATTTCTAAATTTTCTAGTCTATTTTTCATTTTCCTTTTTAACCCATTTTTCCATTCATTTTCAATTTGATAATTCCCAGCTCTTTCTAATTCTGCTCTATCTTTATCAGTATCTGGATTTTCTTTCAAAAAATTATCAACCATTTTATTTACTATTTCTTTTTGTTTTTCAGGATTAAGGTAGACACTAATAATATTCTCAAGTTTTAATAAACCATTCATATTATTAGTTTTAAGATCAAAAAGTTGATAAACTTTAGATATGCCTCCTTCACCAAGAGGAATTAGATTTCTAAGCATTACTGGAAGATTTTTATTAATTGATGAATATAAATTAATCTGTTCGAATTTTCCTTCATTAAATAAACTTTCTTTTATATCTTCCATTATTGGAATTCCATTAAATTTTCTATCAATTTCTCCATTTAATTCGTAACAATTTTTATCTTTATTTAAGCAAGGAAAATCATTTCCACATATTTCTGGCAGATAAACGCTACCCTGTAACTTATTATTACAATATTTTGGGTTAACTAAAATATTTTTTTGATTAAATCCTCCTTTAAATTTAGTTTTTAATTCCAAGTATTTTTTTTTATATTTTAAATACTTTTTATAACTTTCATCCATTATAATAATTTTAGAAAACCTTTTTTATCTAAATATTATTATAAGATGAAAATTTTCTTTCTTTTGATTATTATTTTTTTAATATGTCAGATAGTTTCTATTAAAGAAGAATTTCAAGGAATGAATTATATTCAACAACATGATTACCTAAAATGTTGTAATAATCATGGAACCTGTCAAGCTGCTCCATGTCAAAGATTTTTAGCCGTTAATAGAAGTCCTATGAATCTTATTGGATTAGTTACTCAAAAAAATAACCTAAATAATGTCTTTCAAATCTACTCCAGAAAAGACTTGAATTCAAATGATGAAGAATATTTTGTTAAAATTTATAATAACAATGATGACTATCTACATAAAAAAATTAACAAAAAATACCTGTATAACAACGATGAAGTTATTATCAATAATAAACCACATATTGTAACTTTATATGATAATGATAATAACTATATAAATTATCCAAACAATAGATTTTTTATTGAAAATCCATATGTTGGCAGAAAATATTATTACCAAGAAAATCCACCATTTAACCATATTTATAATAATCCTATTTATAATAGACATATTACCACTCCCGGATACTTGTATGATTCCACCGAAGATAATTATAATTTACTATACAGAAGAGATACTGGTAGAAATAGATGGAAATATTATCTTAGAAAAGATGATATCTATATTCCTTTACCTCAATATGAAAATAAAGAAATATATAATGATGATAAAATAAATTTTAATAACAAAGAATTGACTTTCAAAGAATATGATGATTAAATTAATTTAGTTTTATCTATTATTTCTTTCTTTTCTTTTGCTGACTTTTTTTCAAAATGAACTAAATTTCTTAGGTAAACAGCTGCACCTCCTTTTAACTTTGCTTTATTATCAGATAAAAATTTGTAAAATAAAGCATCCCATATTTCATTCCAATTTCCATCATTTTTATAATTTGACATATTTCTAATATAGTTACTAGTAGAAATATATGGCTTTCTCATAGTATTTGTATTATAATAACCCATACCATAAACATTACCTACCATCACCCAATCATAACTATCACATGCAAATTCCATAAACCACTTGTAAACATCATCTGGATGAATTTCTGCTAGAACCATAAAGTTTAACATAACCATTAATCTCTCAATATGATGAAGATACCCATTTTTAAAAGCCTTTTTAATAGTGTCATCAATTGGTAGAATATTAAGTTCTCCGGTATACCATTTTTTGGTTAATCTTTTTTTACTACCAAAATAATTTGATGACACTAGTTCATCATAATATAATTGATACAACATTCTTTCATACTCTCTCCATCCTATTAATTGTCTTACAAATCCTTCAAAATTATTAATCTTGATTTCCTTTTTATTATCTTCATAATATTTAATTGTCTTTTTCAAAACATAACTTGGAGTTAATAATCCAATGTTAATTAAGGATGATAGTAATGAGTGAAATAAGAATGAATTATCCTTTAGTATTGCATCCTGATAATCTCCAAAATGTAATAATCTCTTTTTGAGAAAATTATTTAACCATTTCTTAGAAGTCTTGAATGTTACCGGAAAATAATAATCCTCTACATCGCCGTAATTTTTACTAAAATTGTCATTAATATACTTTTTTGCCTCTTTCACATATTTTGTCTCATTATCATTTTTTGATATAATCGATTTTGGAATTTCTAAATCTTTTGGTATATTCTTTCTATTTTCTTCATCATATGATTTAGAAATGTATGGTATATTTAATTTTTTTAGCTGCCAATCATAAAAATGTTTATGAAAAAAAGTAGTTGATTTCTCCTTAGTTTTATCATATTCTTCTAAATCACTCCTAGTTAACAAAAATAATGGGGAATCAATTATATCTACTTCTATTTTATTTTTATTTGCAAATTTATTAAATGTCTCTAAGAATAAATGATCAACTGGATCAAACATTGTTATCTTATTACATTTTTTTAGAAAAGAATAAGATACTTCCTTTTTATTAAGTTTATCATAATTTATATATTCAACATCAAATCCATTTTCTTTTAAATAATCGAAATAAAATTTCATAGAAGCCCTATGTAAAACTAATTTAAGTTTTGAAAAATTTTTAACTCTTCTCTTGTCTCCAAAAAATAAAGGTTCTTCAATAAGATAGATTTTTTGATCTTGATAGCTTTTTAAATATTTTTTTTCAAATAATTGATTTGGTAAAATTAAAAAACAATTCATTAATTATAATTAAAATGATATTTTTATATATATTAATGAATTTCTTAATCACTAGAAATTTATATGATAGACACTTAAGAAAAGACTATAAAGAACATTTAAAATCATCTGTTGTTTTAGAAACTTTTGGAGGAAAATATATACCCGGAATATTAATTAGACATCAAATTATGAAATCAAATAATAATACTTTTAATTCGTATTTTGATTTAAAAATAAATAACAAATGGTCTAGAATTTATGGTAATATAGTTAAAAGACTTTATTCAGTATCATCTTATACATTTCATGATTATTCTAAAAAAAACTTTTTTTATTATCAGCTTGATAAAATTTTAAAAAATAATTTAAATTCAGATACTGTTTCTGAAATTAGTAAATTTATTGGGAAAATTTATATTTACAAAAATATATCATAATTATTTAAAAGTTAGTATCTATTAAATAATATTATGAAATTAGGTATAATTGGTAATGGATTTGTCGGTAAAGCTACCAGACAACTTGCTTGTGATGAATTACAAATTCTTTCATATGATCTTAATCCTGATTTATGTGTTCCAAAAAATATTAGTTTGATTGATTTGATAGATTGTAAATTAATTTTTATTTGTGTTCCAACGCCCATGAATCAAGATGGATCTTGTTATTTAGAGTATGTTAAGACAGTATTTAAAAATTTAGATGAATTAGGTTATAATGGTTTTAGAGTTTTAAGATCTACTGTTCCAGTTGGAACTTGTGATCAATTAGATTGTTACTTTATGCCAGAATTTTTAACTGAAAAAAGATACATTGATGATTTTATTAATAATAAAGATTGGATATATGGGTTGAAACAGTCTGATAAAGATGAAGACTTTAAAAATTTAATAGAGTTAATAATTAATTCAGCTTATAGAAACAGTAAAATTAAATACAATAAAATTAGCTTTACCAATAATAAAGAAGCTGAAATGATAAAAATTTTTAGGAACTCATTTTTAGCGACTAAAGTATCCTTCTGTAATGAAATTTATGATTATTGTCAAAAATTGGGTATCTGTTATAATGACATGATAGAATTAGCTGCAGGCGATGAAAGAATAGGTATTAGTCATACTACTGTTCCAGGACATGATGGTAGTAGAGGATTTGGAGGAACTTGTTTTCCTAAAGATATTTCTAGTTTGAACACTAGTATGACTAGAATAGGAATGAGACCTATAATTATTCCTTCGGTTATCAATAGAAATAATAATATAGATAGACCTGAAAAAGATTGGGAATCTAATAAAGGGCGAAGTGTAATTTAGAAATGTATATATTTAAAAAATAAAATAAAAATTATAGTAAGATGATATTTGTATTAATGTCCAAAGTTTTAGTAGGAATAATAGGTGGGTTTTTGGCTGGAGGCGTTATCAAAAAATGTGTAGATGAATATTCAGAAAAAGAAGAACATCATCAAGTAGTCACTAGATATGGTAATTTTGTTAGAAATAAGAGTAAATCAAAACAATCATATGGAACTATTTTATAGAACTATTTTATAGAACTATTTTATAGAACTATTTTATAGGCTATTTTAGTGAAAGTTTCTTTATTAAATAATCAATATATTCATCTTGATAAACAATATTTTTTACAATAATTGTATATTTACCATCAATTAAACTAATGTTGCTGGTAATTATATTATCTTCTTTATTATAACTCAATTTTAAAGTATTATCAAAAGGATACAAAATAAATAATTCTTTTTTTAAGATTTCCCTAACTTCTTCCCATGTCTTAATATAGTAATAGTATTTTGGTATTCTATTTAACTTTGAGAATTTAAAATATGAAGAAACATAATTTATATAGCAATTTTCTTTACTACCAGCTAAATTTAACAAATCATCAGGTTCATTAGTTAAATGAAGTCTGTTAAACTCTTTAGTGCAATCTTTTCGATCAAATTTTTTTAAATAAGAACCAACTATGCCTTCTCCCGGATGATAAGGTATATATTTGGTTACATCATAAATTTTATTATTCACACCAATTAAAATTTGTTTCATTAAATTGATTTAGATAATTTAATATCCCTTGACGTTAATTATAGGCCTAAGTTGTTCTATAATTTCAGCATTACCTTTTAAACATTTTTTTATTAATTCAACATTTCGATATGCCATAGGAGATTCATCTAATGTTTCTTTTCTTACAGAAGTGCTATAAACATCTTTCATTTCTTCTTTAAATTTCTCTAAATTCAGATATTTTGTTTCATTTCTATTTAAAATTCTCCCACAACCATGTGCAGATGAATAATTCCAATCTTCATTTCCTTTTCCTTTACAAATTAATATACCATCTTTCATGTTTAAAGATATGATACAAATTTCGTCTTTTTCAGCTGAAATAGCACCTTTTCTTAATATTAATCTATTAAAATCAATGTAGTTATGAATTGTTTCTAAAATTGACTCTTCAAATGGATTAATCTCTGAAAATCCTAAATTATTTATTACTTCTAAAATCATAATTTTCCTATTAAAACTTGCATAATTTTGAGTAAATATCATATCTAATAAATATTCCATCATCTCTTCTTTATTTAGATATGGTTCTTCTTTATTAACTTCTTTTTGCATACTACTGTAAAGTTCATCTTCAGCTTCTTTTCTTTCCTTTTTATTTTTTATTAATTTTTTTAATTCCTTCGTCTTTTTTTCGAACAAATCAAAGTTAAATTTTGTTTTGTTCTTTAACCTGTCTTGATGATAATAACAAACTTTCTGTCCAAGAAATCTAGAACCAGAATGAACTGTAAAGTATGCATTATCGTTAGAATCAACATTTACTTCAAAATAATGATTACCAGAACCAAGAGTTCCTAAACTTTTTAGAATATGACCTTTATTACATTTTATTTTTTTACATAAATTTTCAAAATATTTTTGGTCATATTTAAAATCAGACGGAATATTTGGATAATGTTTTCTTAGATTATCTAAATGTTTATTAGAAACCTCAAATATTTGGTTAATTAGTTCATCATTAACAATTGGTTTTTCATGAACATTCTCTCCCATTGGAACTACATCACGTATTATTTTTTCTATTTTTGGATAATTTTTTTCTCTCAATCTTAACCCTGAATTATAACTTAATATCCCACATCCAATATCACCTCCTACATAACTCGGAACAATTCCTTTTTCAATCATATTTGTAAATCCAACACAGCAACCTGATGATTTATGACAATCTGGCATAAATCTTGCATGATTAGTTGTTGGCTCATCAACCATAATATTAATTTGTTTTAAAGTTTCTTCATCAACTTCTTCCTTAGGTAAGAATATTTTACTTTCTTTTAGTTGGAATGACATATAAATTAGTAGTAAATCTAATTTTAAGTATTTTTTAAATTTAGCAGAAAATATTAGTTCTGATAATATTTCTGAATTAATATCACTATTAACTGATATTAATAAAGAAGCGTTATAAATCTTTCAAAATTTAGTAAAAGAATATTTTCCTTATAATTTTATAGTTGTAAAGATTTAATTTATTGTATTTTTACTGTTGATATTCTATGTTCTGCTACATTATCACGTAATAAATTATTTAAATCTTTATAATCTTTAAAAGCATCAGTTAATTCATTAAGATGTTCTCTACTATTTATCTTTATAATTAAACCTTTATGTCCACTACTTTTCTCTATTTTTAGGTTTCCACTTGTTTTGTTTGCTTTCATCTTTTCAAAATAATTTTTGGCATCAGCTGATGAATCTTGAGGTGAAAATGTTGTTATATAATCGTAATTTTCATTAGGACTATTTTTCAAGTATGTTGCCAAATTATTTACATTTACAACAGACTTCTTATATTTTTGTTCTTTTGCGAGTGATGACTTTTCACCACCAGTTGATGTATAATTTAAGTCTGTGTTAAATTTAATTTCTCTTTTATTGGTTGAAAATGTTCCACCACCAGCATGCTTTATTTTTGAACTAGGAAAGTAGTAAAATCTTGGCCAGATTTCGGGTATTCTATGTTCTTCTACATTATCACGTAATAAATTATTTAAATCTTTGTAAGTATTAAAAGCATTAGTTAGTTCATTAAGATGTTCTTCATCATTTATCTTTATAATTAAACCTTTATGTCCACTACTTTTCTCTATTTTTAGGTTTCCACTTGTTTTGTTTGCTCTCATCATTTCAAAATAATTTTTGGCATCAGCTGATGAATCTTGAGGTGAAAATGTTGTTATATAATCGTAATTTTCATTAGGACTATTTTTCAAGTATGTTGCCAAATTATTTACATTTACAACAGACTTATCATATTTTTGTTCTTTTGCGAGTGATGACTTTTCACCACCAGTTGATGTATAATTTAAGTCTGTGTTAAATTTAATTTCTCTTTTATTGGTTGAAAATGTTCCACCACCAGCATGCTTTATTTTTGAACTAGGAAAGTAGTAAAATCTTGGCCAACTGCTTATATTTACACTTACTGCAGAGCTAAAAACAGGATATTCATCTGGAACAATTTTATTAGTAGAACTTTCCTTTTCAAAAATATGATTTGAAATTAGAGTGTGATCATCCAAATTTGTAGCGTCATTATAATTTAATCTAAATCTAGAATGGCTAATATATTCAGCAAGGTATTTTTTAAATTTATCTCTGAGATTATTGTATTCTTCTAAATTATTAATTAAAATCATTAATCCATTATCTTCATTATTTGGTTCAAGAATATAATTATTACTAGAATATCTTCTTCCTCTAATACTTTTAATTTTATTTTCATCTTTGAATTGATATGTAACTGAAATTGTATTAAAAAAATATCTATCATTTAGCATACAATTTTTGAAGTTATTTGTATTTTTATATCCTCTTACATCTGAAGTGCACTTTGTTTTTAATTCATCTTCAATTAAATTGAATAATTCTGCTTTTTTATTATCAATACTAATATCATAAGCTTCAGAAAAGTCTTTAGATGGTCTGTTTACATCTAACAAATCTTTCATATCCAAATCTTTCATATTAGTTTTAGGCAAGTAAATTAAAATAGGGAAATTATCGTTACTTAAATTTGCATCTCTAATTATAGCTTCTTTGACTTCTAAACAATTAGCATATTTAGTAGTTCCATCAATTCCTGTTATATTTTGACATATTTGTTCTTCCATATTCATAGATTCACAATTGGCATAATTATTCCCAGCTAAATCTGTTTTTCCTTTACATTCATTTTCCATATTAGAAATAATATCACATGCTGTTGTTAAATTTCCTTGAGTATCATATAATGGTATAGTCACATCTAATGGTGTATTCATATTTCTATCATTAGCTTCTTTTCTACAAGCTTCTTCTTTTAGTCTTGCATTTTCACAAGCTGAAAAATACCTTTTTCCAGGTCCTTCTCCTTTTAACTTATTTCTATAAGGAACTTCGTATTTACCTTTAAAATTTTTATCAAGTATATTTGAACATTTTTCTTCTTCAGGTCTTGCTTCATCACATGAGTTATAATAAACTCCTTCGTAATTTTTTAAGTTTTTACAAAAATTTTCTCCTCTAAGATCTTTACCTGCTGCATGACAATAAGAAGGATATCTTCTACTTTTTAGATAAGGTTCATTATAGTAATTTCTCATTTCTTTACATTTTAGTTCTGCTTCTTTCGCATTTTCACATCTTGTTTTAATTATATTACCATTATCATCTTTGGTATAGTCATAAACTCTGAACCCATCTATACCTTGTATGTTAGATTTACACCAATTTTCCCATCTTTCAGCATGTCTACAACTTTTATAATAACCCTCAGTATATTCTTTTTCTTTTTCACTGGAAGCTCTATAAGGATTAAAAAACTTTTTGCTTTTACAAAAAGCCTCTCCTGCACTAGCTTCATCACAATTATTATAGTTAACTTTTTCAATATTTGTGAAGTGTTTTCTCTTACACCAATTTTCACCGCGCTTTGCATCAACACAAGATGTGTAATTTCGACGGTTATTGATTGGGAAAAAGAATTTCTTATTCTTACATGCTGCTTCTTGAGATCTTGCTTCTTTGCAGGAATTATAATTTTGACTTTCAAAATTAGTCATTTTTTTACAGTTATTTTCACCAGAATAAAATTCTTTACAAGAAGTATAATTTATACCATCTATATTTTTACTTTCTTTACATTTAGTTCTGGCTACTTGACAATTAGAGTAATTATTACCTTCAAGATCAATACCTTCAAGATCAATACCTTCTTTACAAATAGCTTCACCTTTTCTAGCTTGTTCACAACCCAAATAATTTTCTTCATCTATAAACGAAAGCTCTTTACATATCGATTCCCCTACTTTCATATCATTGCATGAGTCATATTTTCTCCCTTGAAAATCACTTAACTTTTTACATTTTGTTTCATTTTCTCTAGCTATATAACAACTTGTATTAATAATATTTCCTTCTGAATCTCTGACAGGGTCATAGCCCATATCTTTACAAGTTGCTTCTTTTTCATTCATTTCTTGACAACTATTATATTTTTCTCCTTGAAAGCTACTATTTTCTTTACAAGCATTTTCTATCAATATTTCTTCGCCTATTTCTTTACAACTAGTATCACCCATTTCTTGACAAATTACTTCTTTTTCTTCCTTTTCATTGCAATTTGCATAATTATAAAATTCTAAAGTTTCGTTATTAAAACCTTGAATTTGTTGACATTCGTTTTCCTTTTTATTTTGACAAGGTGTCAATACTATATCTGTATTATCATCATTTCTGGTATAGTCAAACCCATCACATTTTTCTTGTTCTGTAATTATTTCATTACAATTTTTATATTTTTCTCCAGTCATTTCAGTTTCAAATAGTGAACACTTAGTTTCGGCATTGTCTTTTTCTTGACAATTTGTATAATTACTTCCAGTAAAAATATTTAATTGACTTTTACATTCTTCTTCTCTATTAAAAATTCTTTGATCTCTTTCTTGTTCAGCTTTATTCTGACAACTTGTATAAATACCTCCAGTTTTACATTTATTTTCATACCACTCATTTTGGTTGTTATCAATTGTAGAAATATTTTGATTTGCTATTAAATTACTATATCCATCATCTTCTTTATTATGACACATTTTTTCAAATATACCATGATTTATAGTAGAATTAGCACAATATGCATCAGGATCTGCAGAAGTTTTTTCGTTGTTTTTAGTATTATTTTGGACATGACATAAATCTATTGGACTTTTATATGAATTTGTTTTTGCACAATATATATTTCCGGTTTTAAAATCTTCAGTACGTGAACAAATTTTTTCTTGACCAATAACTACCATTTCCTTTCCTAGAGGACACATTCTGTCTACACATGGACCATCTGAATTTCTTAATTCAGTTAATTTTTCTTGAATCTTTGATATCTCATCATTTTTTAAATTAAAAGCAATCTCATAATTGCTAATTTTAGTTTCTTTTTCAGCATTTATATTTACTATGTCAACTCTATTGTCTTCTACTTGTTTTGAAATATATGCATTAACATTAGGACTAGTTAAAAGTTCTCTAATTTTATCATTTTTTTGTTGTATATCTTGGTCAATATCATTTAATTCTGCTTGATGTTCGCTTTCTATCTGTGTTTTTTCAGTATTTAAATTTTCGAGAATTTTTGTAATCCTATCTATTTCATAATCTTTAGCTACTTTATGTTTATATGGGTCACATCTGCATTCTACATTATTAAAATCACTTTTAAATCCTAATGCAGTATTACATTCAAATAAATTAGTTTTTGGATTTAAAATTAGTTCAGAGGTAGCAGATGTATTTGTAAAACTTTCAATTACATTTTCTGTTGATGTATTGTTCTTCATTGAATTCCTCATATCCATACAACTATTATATCCATTTGATTTACATAAATCATTAGCAAATATGTCTTGGCATGAACTATAATTTACACCTTCCTTATTAATTTTAGATTTACATAATTCTTCTGAAGTTTTCATTTCAGCACAATTTGAATAATTTTTACCTTTTTCATTAAATTTAGATTTACATATTAAATCTTCTTTCATCTCTTGACATGAAGAAAAACCATTTTTAATACAACTATCTTCAGTATTTAATAATTTTTCACAACTTGTAAAATATTTTCCTTCTAAATTCTTTCTTTTTCTACATTCATTTTCACCTTCTCTAAATTCATCACAGTTTTTGTAATCAACTCCATATGGATTTCTTTTTAATTGACATCTAAGATTATCAAATCTATTCGCTTTATTTAATTTCTTCTGTTCTTCACAATTTTCTTCTTTACTACAGTCCTTGTCTGCATTATATTTATTCATTTCTTGGACTAAATCTGAATTTGTATCTAACTGTCCTTTAATATTACATTGATTTACAAAATTTCCTACTTGGTCAAATTCCCAACCATGATAAGTAAAACCATCTGTACCATAACGAGGATCATGAGTTCCACGCTGACTATGATCGACAAGGCATTCATTATTTCCCCTAGTCTTTTGACATTTAGACTTTATAGATTCATATGTTGTATTGTCAGAATCTAAAATGTTACCGCAAGCATATTTAGGAAGATAATCAAAGTTGAGAACAGTATTATAATGATGCTGCATATGACCTCTAGCTTGATCATTTCTATATGTTGTGTTAAATGGTTTCATATATAAAATATCAGTAATGTTTCCGTTTTCGTCTTTTTTTGTATTTGCCGGTGATATAGATGCAATAAAATTATATAATGGTTTATCTTCCATCATCTCTTGACAATTATTATAATTATTTCCTTCAGCATTTTTCTCATTAGTACATTTTTTCCATATTGCTGGATACTCAGTTTCATAAATTTTTCTCCTCCAGCAATCAAGTATTTCCCTGCCTCTATCATCGTACATTTTATTTCCGTTTTCATCACGCTTAACTTGTATTCCACTTTTTTGTCCAATCATATGTGGTTCTGCATAGCTAACAACTTTACCTTCAGGATTACGTTTAATATCAGCTTCTGTCCAATAAGTATAGTTACAGTCACGTTGATTTCGATAACGCCTGCCTTTCCAAACTTTTCTTGTTGTTGTTTGTTTAATTAATCCATCAAATTGATAAGGAAATTGTTTATATTTAGCATTTGTTACTAATCCACCTCCTCTTACTTGATGCCTTTCTCCATGAACATTGAAATCTTTAAATTTATTAAAATTTTCCTCAGGATAGACACGATGATGTTTTTTAGTGCACCATACTAAATCTTCTTGACTGTTTTTTTCTTGTGCTGTCCTTCCAGGCACGTTCACAAAAGTTCCAGGTGCAACACCATCGGGACAAGGCCATTTATTTTGATCATCGTTTCGGCAGTAATACTTATAGCTTTCAGTTGGTTTGTTTTTCAACGCATCCCAAGTATCTTTCATTATAATTTTAGTATCGGAATCTTTACAAATTACACTATTTGGAATACAGTAAGTATTCATTTCTGCAATGTCTTCGCGTTCAAGTGTATAATCTTCTAATTCTGTCATTTCTGTCCATGTTCCATTTACTTTTCTCCAAGATTTTTGAGCATTTCTAAAATCTTCACTTTGATTATTTATAGAAGCAATTTTATCATCTAATTTTTTAAGTAAAGCTTCTTTTTCAATATATCCTTTTGAGTAATCACATTTACAAGAAAACCCATCAAATTCCTCGCTAAATTTATTTTCTTCATCATCATTTGGATAATTTAAGTCTTTACTTCGACATATAAATCTTGGTGCGGGTATATCAATTCTATATTCTACTCCATTAGTTTTTTCTTTCATTTCTGCACAATCTTTATATCCTTCTCTATTTGTGCAATAATGTTCAGGATTTAATGCTGTTGTTGTTTTCTTAATTTTATCATAACATGAAGTGTAATTTCCTTCTGAATTACTTTCTGATTTACATTGATTCTCATTATCTCTCATTACTTCACATGTAGGTTTTCCATTAAACTTATAATTACTATAATTTCCATTTTGTTTATTATAAAAAAAAGTATGATTGTTAAATTTATAAAAATTTAGTCCACAAAATTGTTCACCATTTCTATATTCCTCACAAGATTTATAATTTTCTCCCAAGTGATTTTTTTTAGATTTACAATATTCTTCTCCTTTATGAAAGTCATTGCAATCTACGTAATTTTCACCAACAGCATTCTTAAATGTTTTACAATTTATATGTCCTTTGATTTCATCTTTACAAGATGTAAAAAATTTATAATCAGCACCTTTTCTAGTCTTACAGTCTGTTTCACCTCTTTTCATATCTTGACAGTCTGTATAATTGATTCCTTTATAGTCTGTATGGGTTCTACAATTTTCTAATCCTACTAAATAACCATTTCCTTCTCCAGTATCACAATTACTAAAATTATTATCGTTTTGATCAAGTTCAGTTCTACATAATGCTTCTCCTGTTTGCATATTTTCACAAGCAGTTTTTCCATCTTTTGGAACATAAAATTCATTGTCGTGTCCTTTAAATTGTTTACATTTCTTTTCACCTTCTCTAGCTTCTACACATGATGAAAAATTATTACTATCAAATCCTTTCAATTCTCTACATTTTGCTTCACTTTCTCTTTTTTTGAGGCAACTTGTATATGGACTAATTTCATTTGAACATAATTGCTCTACATCCAGGTCTTGACAAACTTGTTTTGTCATTCCTTCATTTCTAACTCCCATATAATTTACAGTATTACTACATGCTCTTTCTTTTTCAATCATATCCTCACAACTTGCATAATTATTGTTAAATTCATCTTTTGGAGCTACCTGACCGTCATTGTAATTATAAGTTCCTGTGCAATATGGTTCAACTGTATGACATTCTTTGATTTCATTATTAAAAAAACAAGCTTTATGTTTTTGATAATTAGATCTTAACTTACGCTCTCTAATTTTTTCATTTTTAATTTCTGTATTAATAATATTTTTAACCTGAGCATCAAGTTCTTCTTCTGATACCTCTTTTCCTTCTTCTTTATTTTTACTCCTAAGTCTTTCTTTCATTTTATCCCAATATTTTTGACCAGTACTTTTTTCTCCAATTTTCCAATCTTTTTGTCTTCTAGCACATCCAATTTTTTCCATAAATACTGGTACATGTCTTGGATAATAATCTGTAATTCTTACTCCTAATACGTATCCTGTACATATCCATCCGGATAAAAGCTGATTTATTATATAAGTTAAATTTAACAGAGGTGAACCAGCCATAATAGCATTTGCCATACCATGTGATATCATTTCTATTATTACTTGAGTTATAGTTGCTTTAGTTGGGTCGTACCCTTGATCTGCTACTGCATCTACATTAAATTCGGATGAATTTTCTACTTCTATTTCTTCTGCTGCATAAGGTGACATTACAACAATAAGTATAGGAGCTAAAACAGGTGTAATATAACCTCTAATAATATTTTTAAGCATTATTGCTCCACCTGCTTTCACTCCTTTCATATAATTTTCTTTTATAAGTCTAATAATTTTATCAAAAAAAAGTTCATTTGAAGGATTTGATACATTAGTCAATTTAAAAGCAACTCCAAAGGCAACCAATTCGCATGCCCCTTGAGCATACCAACAAGGATCTAATAAAAATTCCATTCCTAAATAATGTGCAAATGCCTCAAATCCTTCACCAATTTTATATGCAACTTTTTGAGCAAATTCTCCGCATGCTATAGCCGCGCTAGCTAATCCATCAACAAGTGTTTTACCACCTGGAAGTTGTTCTACAAGAGCAACAGTTACAGATAAGACAGCTTTTGCTGCATCCAAATATCTATTCAACAAATATACATTGTATTGGAAAGCAAAAGTAACTCCAGCTGTAATTACATTAGTTATAATTGATACTCCGACAGATATGGTAGTAGAAACAATAACACCAACACCTGTTACTATATCATTTACTGACAAATGTTGAATATCTCTAATATCTAATTCACCTAGTGCATAGCCAACATTTTTAAATGTATTGGCTACTCTATTTGCAGCTTGTTCTGCTGTTTCACCAACTCTATAAGCTTTGTCTTTAAAAAAATCACCAGTCTCCCATACTTTCTCAGTTGTAAATTCATAAGCCTTTCTATAATGATCTGCTGACCAAAAATTTTCCTCAATTCTTTTCTTCTGTTTTTTTTGAATCAAATACATAATTGATACAAAGAATATGAATACTAAGATTAATATATTTGAATTACATTTCATATAAGTTTAATTAGAAATTTTTTATAAATTTTATAATTTAAAATAATTGAATTAATAATTATTTACATCAATTAAAATATATTTAATGGGAAGACGATCTTTTTGGTATTTTTTAGGTAATGATAATTTTGATGCACATGAAAAACTTAGAAAAGTTATGCACCGCATCAAAGAGCATAACTTTCATGTTGAATCAATTCCTGATAAGAAAACAGGAGAGTTAATTGAAAGAGGAGAAGATATTGACTCAGCTTATTACCAAACATTCAAAGGTAAAGAAGGAATATGGTTATGTTTTTATAGCCCTGGAGGTGATTGGGCTACGGAAACATACTTTGAAACTAGATATCCAAAATTTTATAAAAAACTTTTAAGGTATAACGAATTTGAGAAATTAAAAGACTATCATTCAAATAAAGATTTATGGGAATACAAAGAAATTGATATGGATCAATTTGGTGTATATACATTGCTTCGCAAAAATAATAAATATAGTTAAAAAAATAAAAATTCCCATAATATTACTATGTAATATTATTAGAATTTTTCTAGTAAACTACGTTTACGGGAAAAATTGATTTTCTCTTTTATTGAATTTTCATCACTTTATTTCAAGTGCGCTAAGCAAAAAAGTAATAACGGTATTGTTCCATTTCACATGTTAGAAATAGGATGTGAAATAGGAAATCTTTTTAAACAAAAATTTAATTTCTTTATTTTAGTTTTTTTACAATTTGATAATTTAAAATCAACGCAAAAGTTATCCAAGCTGTGTATGGTAAATAAAGAAAAAAAGATGTTTTATCTTTTTTATATAATGTTGGTAATCTAAAAAGATAGCAATACAATACTAAAATAATCATCACAATTAACCCTAATAAATTTTGTAGCAAACTTCTTCCTGACCCAAAGTTAGCTGAAACTAGTAACCATAAGGTTTGCAACAATGCTTCGGTTATAGAATGGCCAATTATTTTATGTTTATTTGATTCAGATAAATTTGATGAATTAAAAGTTCTTAAATTAATATATCCAAAAATAGAATATAATATAGGCCAAACTATTCCAAATACATATCCAGGAGGTTGCCAATCAGCTTTAACTTCATCGGTATTAAATCTTGACAGACCAAATAAAGTAAAAGGTATAGATAATATAATATTTAAAAAAGAAATTAGAAATTTT
>JACKZZ010004589.1_pt1 | contig 17634 bp, 15 predicted proteins | sample 8027871 | NCBI WGS metagenome assembly JACKZZ01 (sample SAMN15724774, study PRJNA655200) | protist metagenome | isolation source: fluorescence activated cell sorting (FACS) single amplified genomes of... | place: USA: West Boothbay Harbor, Gulf of Maine | collected 2000-07-19
TTTTTTTTTCTTCTATGTTTATTCGGCTGTTAATAATTTACTATCTTCTTCTCGATTTTTCTTATGAAAATATTTTTTTTCTATGTTATTTTTTCCATGATTTTTTTTTTTCGGTTACTTTTTTTTTTTTCGGTTGTTAACAAGAAGATCTTCTTCTCGACTTTTCTTTGGAAAAAGAGAAGAGAGAGAGAAAGATTTCTATTTTTTTTATGAAGACCGAAAAAGGAAGCAAAAAAAGAAAAAGAAAAATTCACGATATATATACATATGCTATAAGCTAAGAAGACTACCTACTGGTTGTGTTAGGACAATGTAAGATGAGTATAAAGGGGTCGTATTTATAGAAAATATACCGCCGCGCCCTCCCTTTTTTTCGTTTCTTTTCGTTTTTTTTTTTTCTATCGTGATTTTTTTTTTCAAGTTTTTGACAAAAAAAAAATCGAGAGAGAAAAATCTTCGAAATTTTCACCTTTCCTCTTGTTCTACTGACCATAAACCTGTGGTATCAGCCTTAACCTCCTCATAGTAAAATGGAGGATAGTAGTGACAATATCCAAACTTCCTTGTTTCCTCAGGCATGCATACATGTAGCTAGTGAGACTATATCTAACTTCCTTGTTGCTTCAGGTATGTTAATTTTAGTCACCAAGCACTGGTTAACTAGTATACCAGCCCATAGCCTGTTCATGTATCTTAACCTTGTGCTGTATTACATGTATGTGATAGTAAGAATCTTCATAGTAGTTTATACTTGTGTTTATACTTGTGTTTATACTTGTGTTTATACTAGATTTTGAGTTAACTTCTTCCCCATGGATTCATCATGTAGTCATGTAGAAGGTTGCTGACCTAGGTACCAGGATGTTCTGATGGTATTTTCTTAATGTAAAAGTAATTGCACTAACAAGAGACCTCTAAGAACATACCAAAGTAACCTCCACCATAATTGTTGCCTGCTGGCTGCTTCCTATTCCTAAGCGTCATAGGCATGTTCAATGGCATGTCTTGAAAACATCCTTATGCGTACTATTGAAAGCATTAACAGACTGAGTATGGCCCGATAACCTGATGCCTGCTGACTGCTTCCCATTCCTAAGCGTCATAGGCATGATTAATGGCATGTATTGAAAACATCCTTATGCGTACTACTGGAAGCATTAGCAAACTGAGTATGGCCCGATAACCTGTTGCCTGCTGGCTGCTTCCCATTCCTAAGCGTCATGGGCATGATTGTTTATGGTGGTTTATGGTTGTAACTAGTTACTAGAATAGGTATTAGGTTCTCAGAGGAGAAGAGTAGAGGAAGGAGAGAAAAAGAGTGAAAGGATAAAATAGAAGGAAGACATCAGAGTCCATAATCTGTATAGTGTTGACTAGTCATACCAGTAGCCTCCACCATAATAAAAATAGACCTCTTAAAACATTAGGAAAGTATGTAAATCACCAAATAGATATACTAAGAAAAGCAAGCCAAGAACAGAGAGAAATCTCGCTCCTCTCAAAGAAAACAGACCTTTGCCTTGCTTTCAAAGGATCCGTCCTGCGAGCAAGGTGCAAGCGAATAGTTTTGAGTACTAGCTACTACCTGGTGCCAGCTCAGTTGGTCGCTACTATAAAAACCCGATATATTTAAACTAAAGAGGGGATTGGATATTCGCCAATGTTGACAGGACACCTAACTGGCAATGATGAAATAGACACTGCATTCTGTTAGGGTTAGGGTTGCATTCAATGATAGTAAGTTCTGTTCTAATACTTTCTGTTATCGGCTTGTACAAAGCTGGCCTCTTATCACTGATGTATCCTGATTATCCACTACAATATTCTGACAGATGTTACAAAAACTTTTTAGAAGTTTTGGTGACAGAGAGTGGGCAGTTAGTTTCCAACACGTGTCAACTATTTCAACACACACACGTGAAACGCTCATATATATATACGTGTATGCAGTGATATCTAAAAGAGGAGCTTTTAATTATAATGTTACTATATTAATTTATTAACTTGTAACTTGTTTTTTACTCCTTTCCAAACTCTTTGATCTTGTAGGCAGCCATGCTGTAGTCCCATAAAGCATCGGCATCAATCTTTGGGTGAGGAAGCTTTGTATTGTTTATTTAAAAAGGAAATGTGAAAGAAAGAAATTGGTGAGAAACAAAGAAGAGAAGGAAAGAGGAAGGAAAGAGAAGAAGGAAAGCCTTACAATCTGAGGAAAGCTATAAGTAGTTGTTCCTACTTTAATGGCTGGACCAATAGCAATGTAAGCAGGACCATAAAAATCATTAGGTTTAGCAGCTATATCGAATCCAGCACGAATGAGAGACTTTGCACCTTCCACTGAATCCATTGAGAAGAAACTACGCGTTTTAAAGATATTCTACAAGAATGAAAGAAGAAAGAAAGAGAAGATAGATGGAAAGAAAGTGTAAGAGGCGGTTATATGTAAGATAGCTGAGCATATCCAGCTTCCTCGCCTTCGTTATGGCCTCCACAAGAGTCGCCCCCAAGATCAGTGGTAGAGAAGGCAACCAGACAACAAAGGGATGACGTATGACAGTGGATAAGGTGCGGCTTAGTGCATCACTTGCTAGGCTGAGAATAGCGGCATCGATATGTGTATCATCATCTTACAATAAGAAAGTCAGGAACAAAGGACAAACCATCATAAAGTTCAGTAACAGTGTATCCAGGATGAGCAACAGTTGCTTTAATAATATCTCCATAGCGTTCATTCAGAGCAGTTGTAAAGTGGACATTAGCACGTTTAGATTGAGAATATGTTCTGTATTGTATATGGCATGTATAGGAATAGAAGAGAATCCGAGAGCAAAAAGGTGTTACAAGAAGAAGGAAAGAGAAGATATGGAAAGTGTGGCATGTAATAAATAAAATTTACCTCAATGGGAAGAATAATGGACTCTTTGAACGGACTTTAAACTCGAAATCGCTGTTATCCCAATTCTTAAAGGGATAGAAAAAAGGGGAGACGGCAAGAGAAGAAAGGGAAAGAGGTGAGAGAAGAAAAGGAAAGGTAAAAAAAATGATACAAAAGGAATAGAAGAAGGAAACTGGGAGGATTATGTGATGTTCTTATCGTACAAAAGGGAAACTTTGTGCAACAGAGGAATGTGAAGTAACGCGAGCTTTCCCACTTCCATCTAATGCATCTCCTTTCTTTAAAAGATTCATCAATTTGTGCGTCAAGTAAAAGTGTCTTTATGCACCACCACACGCACAAGAGAGTAAACAAAAGAGGAAAAATAACGAACGAACAAAAAAGAGGGAAAAAAATTTGTTAAAAAAAGTAAACAGGAAAGAAAGAAGAATACACATAATCATTACATACCCTAAGTGATTAACATGAGTTTGACGCTCTCCTCCAGTTTCAGCGTTCCAAGCGATAGCTGTCCCCATTATACCAGCATTGTTAAGAAGCTTTAGCAGGAAAGGAAAGGAAGAAGGAAAGAGAATGATGTCAGAAAAGAGCAAGGAAAGAAAGATAGAAATAGGGAAAGAGAAGGGCTTTGGCTTTTACTTACAACATCAACTCGGTTCACGTTCGAGCTTTCAATCGCTTCTGAGAAGTTATCAATTGAAGCACGGCTTTCAAGATCTAAAATAAGAGGTGTAACCTTCGTCTTCTCATTACTAGTTTCTCTCCTTGCATCCTCCAACGCCTTACTGCATCTTTCAGCACTTCTGCAACCGATAAAGATCTCTAAAGGAGGAGAAGAGGAGGAGGGGGAGAGGAGTAAAGTTAAAGCCCCGTAACCTAAGCCACTGTTTGCTCCTGTTAAAACAACAACTCTGTTAGAGAAATCCATCCTTGTTACGTCATTAAGGTTGAAAGAAACGAACTGCTTATAGGCAACTGCCAAGAGAAGGACAGGGAAAATGTCTAAAGAAAAAAAAAGCAAAAATGAAGAAGAGAAAACATAAGAAAGAAGAAGGAAAGAGAAGGAAAATCCTCTTCTTGCACGCGCACCACACTCTTTGGCTGATTTATACATATGCAGAGTCGAACACGGAGCGCATAGATGTAGATTTTCCAGTGTCCCAGTCAAGGGGCTCCTTGAACAAGCTTGCACTTTCAAACATATTGGACATATCAACAAGATTGGATGTATCCCAGTGAGGCGGCAATTGATATACATCCCTACTGTGTCGACTGCAGTATATTAGCGTAACGTTAACATGCAGTAGACAACAAACTTACAGGTAAACATCATCGAAAGGCTTTTGCGCTGCCGTTGTTCTGCCTGTAAGAAGGAAAGAGGATGTAAAGGAAAGAGAATGTAAAGGAAAGAGATGGAGGAAGAAGGAAAGTGAGTAAATTATCCTTAGATATAATGCATCTATAGAGTAAGTAACCTCCCCCCACCCTTAAAAACTCCTTATATCTTGTATATATTATATATATTGTATTAAGATTTGTTTGTAGATATTCCATAGGGCAGTTTTTATTCTAATTGCTTCTACCTTTGTTAACTTTCGAGCCATATATTCTTAGTATCTCGTCTCGTCTCACAACAACCGAAAGAAGAGGAGGGGGGAAGAAGAAGAACAACAACAATAGCAACCTCTCTTTCCTTCTCTTTCCTTCTCTTTCCTTCTCTTTTCCTTCTTCTCTTTTCCTTCTTCTCTTTCCTTCTTCTCTTTCCTTCTCTTGCTCTGCCGATCCTTCCTAGGGTTAGGGTTAACTCTCTTAAGGTTAGGGTTAATGTTTTTGCGAGAGAGAGAGAGAGAGTAATGAGACAGGTTAGTGGGTATTTAATTGTGCAGTGATTAAAGGGTTCAATGATGACTCTATACTATGCTATATCTAACCACTATGCTATATCTTTCCATTGTGCGCACCGTAGGAGTAAATATTTCATCCTCTCTGGGGTATCTTAACCCTTTTAGTCTTCCAGTTCAGCGCGCATTGAACAAAGATGGTGTTACTAACGGCGCTGCCTAATGTTGCTACGGAGCTTCAATCCAGATACTACTTTGTAACGGCGCTGCCTAATGGTGCTACGGAGCTTCAATCCTAATTTTACATTGATGATGGGAAAGGGAAATACTACGTTCGAAATTTGCGTCGACAAACAAGGTGGCTTAACCGAAAGCTGCTACTGTGTTGTGTGAATCGTATTTACGTGTGGTCTGTAGCTAATCGGCTCAGCGCACGGATGAAGTGTTACGAACTTTGCCTAAAGACTTATCTGAACTCGGTAAGTTTGTTTGTCATTGCTGGTTCGATATTGGTGGTGGAACTAATGAGAAGAAGAAGAAGAATGTGAATGGAATTGGTCGTTTGATTATGCAGTTCTATGGTGGTTTTGATAGTAGTGGTGGGAATAATCCACATGCTTTGATTGGAATGCCAAGAGAGGGAAAGGAAGCAGAAGTTGTTAAGCGTTGCAGTAATTGTATTCAAGTGATGGGAAAGAAAATTCTGCGTTGTTGTGGAAATGTTACTTATTGTAGTAAAGAATGCCAAAAGAAAGACTGGAAGAGTAGACACAAGGGTAGCTGCTCGCGTTCAAAGTAAGATCGATTAGTAACAGCGTCGATTCAATGCTAATACAGTTCAATTACCGAACATGACAATACTGGGTGAATGATTGCTAATATTGATGAATAAGATTCGGAGAAGGGTTGGTGGAGAAGAGACCGATGAGTAGATCGTCTAGTGTTAGTCAGGAAGGTGTGGGTGGGTATAGTGGAGAAGGAGGAGGGAGTAGTAGACGAAGAACTCTCTCATCCCATGCATTCTTTTCCTTCTCTTTCCTTCTCTTTCCTTCTCTTAGTTAACAGTGTGTTTTCGCTGTCTTTCTTCGAACTCTTTCTCACTTGCGCTTAAGTCTGATGGCATCTGCAATAGTGGTACTGAGTGTTCTAATTCTTTTAAATAAACGTTTTAGTAAGTGTTCCTTCCTGGATTATCGAGTTTACATCCTGGAGCTCGAGTTCACTATTATTAAGTGTTTTTCGTTTGGGTAATTGAAGCGAGCGAGGAAGAGTCTCTCTCTCTCTCTCTCTCTGCAGCAGTGATAAAGACAACTTCAAAGGCAAGATCCAAAACGGAGTCGCATGTGATTGAATTAAGATTACAGCTATGACACCTGAGAGTAACGTGAAAGAGGCAATGAAGACAAAGAAGGTAAAGGCAAAGGAGGCAGAGGATGGTGAAGAGATTGATGCGGCAGCTGTGAAGAAGAAGGCAAAGGAAGCGAAAGCAAATACGTAAGATGATGATGAAGAGAATACACCAACCAAAACGAAGTCATTTGCGAAGACTAAGAGTGCGCAGAAGAGTGCGCAGATGAACGCAAGATCGGAAAGTCCAGCAAAAGCGGCGCAGGCCAGGTACGCTTTTCTCATTACGAACATCTCGCAAGACATCTAACCCTGACCTCAGAGTTACTGGTGTGATTAGTCAATACTATACAGATTACATGGACTCTGATGTCTTCTCTCTTCATTATCCTCTACAGACTATGGAATCTGATGTTCTCTGTTACTTCTTTTAGCCTCTTTTTACTCCATCCTTCTTTCCACCGGAGGATTTACTTATACATAACGCCTTAGTTAACAAACCAACCATACATACACATACTGCAACCATGATGACTAGGAGTGGGAAGCAGCCAGTTACCAGACAACAGGTTATCGGGACTTACTCAGTCTGTCAATGCTGCTTCTACTACTCTTCATAATACTCATGCCAATATGATGAAATGCAATGAGTCTAATTGTAAGCTTCCTTATAGTGACGAATCTTACTGTAATACCAGAAACAGTCGCGTCGACAACGGTCACTATTGGACTTTTATTGGGGTTTTTTCACTACTAGAAAGTAAAAAACCGTTAACTTCTGTGATCATAAACTACTAAATCTTTCTTCCGAGTTGCTTTACATATGTCCTCCACCACTTGGCTTGCCTCTCGCACTCATAAGTTCCTCCTCTTCACTGCGAGCATCGATAGGATCTCCAACCGTTTCCCAACGACTCGCATTTTTTCGCCCCTTAACCTCACGTTCAACTCCCTCCCCGCGCATTAACAAGCTGTTCAGTTGTGCCCATTCCTTGGAGACACTTTCTTCGCGGCAATACCAGTGAGAATGCTATAATTTCATTCGCATCACTGTGCGTAAGTGATGTGCGTAAGTGATGTGCGTAAGTGATGAGAGATTTTAACATCAAGAGGTTATGGGTCAATTATTATTTTTTTTTGTCCCCTTCCCCTTTGACGGATTTTCTCATAATTTTTTTCCTTTCGGTTTCTTTTTCGGTAAGTGAGAGAGAGGGGATGGAGTTCGCTTTCCTCTTCGTTCCAAGCTCAAGCTGAAAGACTGGCAAGAGGATGTAAGAAAGATATAAGGGTAATAACAAAGTGGGACAAGGAGAGAAGTCTATTCATCCTGCATAAGACCATAAATTAATCCCTCCTTAAGGAGAAGGATACAGGGTGGTTCAAAGGCGATATCTTTGGTTTGGTTTTTTGGCCAAGGTTTTTTGATTCAAAAAACCATACATGAGTCATATATGACACAAAACAGGATGCCTGCTGGTGTTAAAAAATAGGAACTGCCCTGGAAAAGAAAGAGAACGCAAGGAGAAAGCCTTTTTACAAACCAAAGATATTATTTTTTTCGTCCTTCTTTCCTTAGGGTTTCTCTTTACATGACGACAATCCCTCCTTTCGCACCATGTAAACCAATCTCGGATAGCTATATAGATATAAGCTTAATTAATATTCCTTGGATCGCAGTCCTCTTGCGCTGTCTTGAAGTAGTTTTGTCATGGCTGGCTGCGAGAACCCTAACCTTTTCCCGCCTAATCCTACTAGCTGTTTACCATCCTTATTGGTGTTCTGTTTTGAAACAAAAAACTGCTTCTTATACTCTGATTATATATGTTAACAGCTAGCTAGCTTCTAGCTAGCTAGCTGATTAGTCTTCGTTTTTACTGTGGTTTTCTTCAAGGGAAAAGGCAGCAGCGGCGAGTTTTTCATCTTTCACAAAATAGATTTCTTACGAATCTTTTCCTTTCTCTAACACCACTTTCCCGCCGCTTACCTTACTTCATTTCCCTTGACAAAACAACTTTCACCTTCTTAATATATGTGCTTTGTGCGACTTACTTTCCTTTTTCTCTATCCAGTAATTCTCTCTCAATCAATCATCATGTCTGCAGTTACCAAAGCCCCTAAAGCCGCCCCTGGATTGATCTCGCAAATCAAGGAGTTCTTCGGAGCGAACATTGGCTGGACTTACAACCTTGTCGTAGCTCACGTCCTCTTTTGGTGCTACGCTTTCCCCGCAGGTGTCAAGTACGGCTACAATGACGCTAACAAGATTACAGAAGCTGATGATGAACCTTTCTACACCGTCGGAGGATACGGTGCCATTGCCTCTGGTCCTGCTGGAAGTGGAGTTTTGATCATCTCTACGATGCTCGTCGTTGTCGGTACTCTTGCTTTCTTGTCCAAGGCTTACAACTTCCAGCCTAGCAAGTAAATGCACCATGCAGCAGTACAACAACTGCATTCGCATTGATGATGTCATCATGCTATAAATGTGTGTGTTGCTACTCTAGATATGTACCCCAACTTACTTTGTTTTGCTTTGCTGTCTGCCTTGTTTTTGTCGTCTATTTTTCATCATCTTCGTCAAAATGATGAGATATTATATGACACAGTGCAGCAGCCCTGAAATATATCTTTATATCTTTCTTTTCTAAGCAGCAAGCAAAAGCAAAAACAACTATAGTAGGTTTCATATCTGAGTATTATATACCCCAAAAGCATGAGCATTATGTTTTTTCTCTCTTTTTTTATTCGCTGAAATTGCTTAGGCTGTTGTTGTATTGTCTTGTGTGTGTGTATGGGAGAAATGGTTTTGATTTTGTTTTATTCTGACTGGATTAAGAGTTAGTAGTTGAATGAGAACAAATATCTTATGTATTATTACTGATTAGATGATAAATGATAACAATCATATGCTAATTTGATCATATAAAATTTCAGTTTTTTTTATCCTTGCATAAGAAGGTATCTTCCCATTCTTTTAAATGCCATCTGACTCTTAAGCAGATTTTCTCATCGCTCACTATATATATTATACATCAGAGTCTAAGTCATTATTCTCCACATTATCAAGACGCTTTTAAAATCTTTCGACTAGCCGCTGCTCTATTAGCGAGACACCATTCAGTTCCATCAAAAACATTCGTGCACGCCAGAGGTTAACACCAAGGGAGCATTTGGGGGGGATTAATTCTTGAGCTAATCAGTTTTCTTTCATGATCGATAGCTATAGCTTATTTACTCACTGCCTGACGATGGGATATTCGCGCACCATCATTTCTGCCTGGCCTTGGTGATAACAATAATGTAATATTATACATTACTTTATACAATGATGATGCAGCACATGATGATGAGAAAATGAATGGATAAGGAAAATATCATTATTAGCTTCTACGCCTATTGAGACGAGACTGAGGAATCTCAAGTAACTAGACCGCTAGATATATTATATATATAGACATATTATTATTATAATTTTGACAATCTTATTATATTATTAACTTATACATTCATTCATACAGTCTACACATTTGATTCTCTCAGCATGCCTTTCCCTTCTCTATCCTTTCCTTATCTCTATCCTTTCCTTTCCTTCACTAAATATATAAGTAACTACAATATTGTTCCTTCCCTTCCACCCCATTTCCTTCCTTCTTGAACAGATAAAAATCTATCCTCGTCTTGCATCACAACTCCTCCATTGCTGCTCTCCCCTCCCCCCGCAACTCCTCCTCTTCGTCCTCTGCTGCTGCTGCTGCTATTATTATTACTATTACTACTATTCCCTCCCAAGACAACTTCTTGAGCTACAACTGATTCTGAAGCTTTCGCTGTTGTAAGATAGTAAGGATTCAAGCGCTTATTTCCTATATATAAAAGATAACAAAGAAGGGATGATGATGAGAGATCAAAGTGCTAGCAATAACTTTCTTTCGTCACTTTTTACCTGCAACTCTTCCACTTCTTTCTTGAATAAGAATAGCAGTAGTCGTCCCTCCTTCTCGTGCTCCTCCTGTAGTAGCTCCTGCTGATAATGATAACTTTTTATTAGCAGTAGTGTAAGAGGAGGAAGAGGAATTGATTGCTTTCATTACTAAATTATTCCATGAATGACGGCGGTGGATTCCATTTTTCTTAATTACATTCATCGTTTTCGTCCATGATTCTCTTCGTTTACCAACTCTTTATTATGAAAACAAACAAGCAAACAAAAAGGAGGCAAGGAGAAGGGTAATGGTGAGAGAGTAAAAGATGGAAATGTGTATCATTTTATACCATCCCTTTCCTTTTCTGCTGCTTCTTCTTCTTCTTCAACTTACTTTTCAATCATACGAAGTGTTTTTGACCAAGAGATGCGTTTCTTTTCCTTCTCAACGAGCATACTTTTAGTAGGAGCAAATAAATCTGTAATACATATTCATATAATGCATCATATACATCATATCATTTGTTGTTGACGTAAAAAAAGAGAGAAAAGAAGTGAGAGAAGGGAAAGTGAGAAGGAAAGGAAGGCTCATTAACGATTACCTTGTTGATAATCTAATCCATACTTCGTCAACGCTCTGTTAGTATTAACATAGGCCAAATAACTTCCACTATTACCACTACTACTCAAACTACTCATTGAATCAATTCTTTCCTCTCTCCCGCTTCCACTTTTACTCTCAATTTCCTTCGCTTTCCTTCTCTTTCCTCCTCCTCTTTTGTTAACAGCAGCAAGAGGGGACCAAATCTTCCCCTCCCTTTCACTTTTCTCCTTTTCGGCAATCAAAACTTCATCTATTCTGCGTAAGATTAATATCTTTCTCTTGCTATCGATTGCTCTTGTTGTTGCTGATGAGGATGCTGTTAATGATGATGTTTGTAAGAGACCTATTTCACTGTTAAGGGCTATTAGTATGTCAACACCAACTTTTTCTCCTTGCCACTTTCCCAAAGGGCTGCATAGGAAGAGAAGAAGAAGAGGAGAAAGAAAAGAAGAAGGGAAAGGATAAGGAAAGAAGTCTTTACGTGCATTCTACATGGTAGGTGTGTGTCCCTTATTCATTTACTTACCTAATTAACTCAAGCAATAATGAATTATTACACTCACTACCCTTTATATCTTCAAAGTTTGTGACATTGATCAAGTTCTTTAAACTTATTCGCATATTCTCTAAGCTTTTATATCTCTTTTTCTTCCTCTTCTTCCTCCCATTACCCTTTAATAACACCCCCCCCTCATCCTCCTCCTCCTCCTCTTCATCATCATCATCATAGTAATGCTTTTCAACGACATTAACAGCTTCTTGAAGCATATATTTACTCCATATTTCATTCTCCTTTCTTATCCTTTCTTCTTCTTCTTCTTCTTCTTCTTCTTCTTCTTCTTCTCTTGCTGTTGTTGCTATAGAGAAGCTAGAATTAGGTGATATTTCATACAAACCTCCACCCGCTCGTCCTCGATCTTCTCTGTTCTTGTGAGATGAGCGAAAGAGCATACTTATATCATCATCATCTTCTTCTTTTTCTCGTGATACTTCAATGAAACTGACAATCTCTGAGCACAGATTCTCATCACGAAGAAGATTCTCTTGCACGCTTTGAAGCTTCTGTATGAGTTTTTTCCTTTCTCTTACGTAAGCTGTGTGTAAAAGTGCACGTTCGCTCTTCTTTCCTTCTCTTTCCTTCTCTTTCCTTCTCTTTCCTTCTTCTTCTTCGTCACAATTGTCTTCTTCTTCTTTCGGCTTCGATTCTTGCTGCTGCTCCCGCTCTTCCTGCTGTTCAAGAGAGGCAATTTCGGTGTCAATTTGCTCAAGAAGAGCAGCGAAACGTTCTTCAATGTCAGCGAGTTCTCTTGTGACTTCTTTAGCCTCTTCGCGCGTCTGTTGAAGCTGCTCTGTTGATAAGTAAAAGAGAGCTTTTAAGGATTCCTTTGAAGGGACGTGGGATGCTGCGATTGCAGATAGCTACGCGCGCGCACGAGAGGGGGGGGGGGGTCTTATGTTAATATATAATATCTATGAATGAATGAAGAAACAATAAAGGAAAGGAAAGGAGGGGAAAGGGAAGTATTATATCCTTCTTCTTCACCTTCTTCCTATGTGTTAATTAATTACCTGATTAAGTGAAGAAGAAATAGAATGTTCAGCTCGTTCAAGCTGCAGATAATAAACGCTTCTGTTAGCAGACAACGTCAACGACGACGACGACGACGACTTCTTTATCATTTCCCCTTCAAATCTCCTCAGAGATTCAGCCTTTGCTTGCGCATTGTAAAGCTTCCTCTTTGCACTTTCCTGTAAGGCAGAAACAAAGGAAAGAAAAGTTCGATAGGAAGTAGCATTATTTATATCATCATTATATCCCTCCTCCCTTTCTCTTTCCCTTCCCTCTTCCCCTCCTATGCCATTCTCTGCAACAGCAGCAGCAGCAGCTGGCTGTTGTTGTTGCTGCTGTTGTCGACGTCGTAATGCCAATAGTCTAGGCGTAGGCGGTGTAGTAGCAGTAGTAGTAGTAGTAGTAGGGGAAGTAGTACCTCTTCTTCTTCTTCTGTTGTTATGGCTGCTCGTTGTTGCTGTTGTTGCTGCTGCTTTGTGATGAAGATTGCGTACTCTTACTGAAGATTCGTTCAAAGTATTAGCAGCTTTTGCTATACTTTGTTTAATCATTTCTTCCTCAGAAGAATCCTCATCCTCGTCCTCAGCATTGCTATCATCATCATCATCATCATCATCATCATAATAATCTTCTTCCTTCTTATTCTTCTTTCTCATTAGGAAAGAGGAAGAAGGAGGGAAAGAAATACTTTTAAAAACTGCTCTCGCCACCCCCGCTGTTGTGCTTTTCTTCTTCGTATCTCTTCCTCTTTCCTTCTTGAAAGCATCAGCATCAGCAGCAGCAGCAGCAGCAGCAGCAGAGGAAAGATAGGAAGAGGTTTTACGCTTCATTAAAGAAGTTTCAGCAGCAAAAGTTAATTCTTGAGCTTCTTCTTTCCCTCTCTTCTTCCCTTCTTCTTCATCAAGAAGGAAAGCAATCTCTTCAATAAGCTTTTCAGTTTTACGTATAATCACATCAATCTCTTCACATCTACCTTCCAAGGTTGCAGTTAAGTTTTTATAATCCCTCGATAGACGCAAATTAGAGAGAAAGTTTGAAGACTGCTGTTGAGAGGAGGAGGAGGATGCTGATGAAGAAGACAATACTAACTCATTGTTGTAGTTTGTTGCACTCCTTTCCTCTTCAAGTTTGATTTGTATACGATCTTGTCTTGCTTTCTGCAGTTTCTTTACTGATCGTTTTAGTAAAGAAAGGAGAAAATCACTCGAAGAAGATGATGACTTTCCTTCTTCTTCATCATCATCCTCCTCATCTTCTCCTCCTTTCTTACGCCGCATTCTTATGATTTCATTGATGTTGTATTCTTCCTCTACAATTGTTTGACTGTACTGCTTCAATGCATCATTGAACTGAGAGTTTTCCAGCTCAGTGTGCTGTGAAGCCAAGGCTTTTTCTTTCTCGATCATTTCAAAGAGAAGACGCTTCTCTTTCTCTTTCTCCTGCTGCTGCTGCTGCCCCTCTTTCTTCTCCGGAGAAGACAATTGCACTTCTTCTTCCTCGTCAAGTTGTAGCTGGCTTTCTTTGGAAGTAAGTTCTAACCAAATTCGTTGCTGTTCAAGTTCAGCAAAACGCATTTCTTTCTTCGTTCTTTCACTCTTTACTCTCGCATCTTGTATATCTGATCGGGAAGATGTAATAAGCGAAGACAGAAAGGCAGACAAGCTGCTGCTTTTCTTGAACGATGATGATGATGATACTGAAGCAGCAGAATGATGATTACTCTTTGACTCTCTCAGAGAAGAAGGAGAAGAAAGAAGGTAATTTTGAGCCGCTGGCAAGGACGAGGATGAAGAAGATGAGGAGGATGAAGCGTTGGAAGTAGTGCGTTGTAGTAGTAAACGAGATGAAGATGGTGCTGCTGCTGCTGCTGATATTCTTGCTAAGGAGGCTCTTGCTTTCTTTTTGTTAATGGAATCATAGGGGGAAAGCTTCTTTCTCGTTGTCGTTGCTGTTGTTGCTGTTGTTTGTTGTTGTTGTTGTTGTTTCATCTTCTTTTTCTCGTAAGAAGATAAAGAAGTAGAAGTAGAAACAGAAGTAACACGTGAAAGAGCTTCTTTTAAAGCATCAGATTTCTTTTCTTCATACAAAACAGCTTCCTTAGCAGCTGCTATCTGCTGCTCCAACAACGTTTTCCTCAGCAGATTACTTCTCCTCCTTTCATTATTATTATGAGGGGAATAAGTTTTATCCGTTTGATCATCACGTTCTTCTTCTTCTTCATGTAAATTTTGACGAAGAAGAAGAACAAGCTCAGCTTCTTTAGCTTCCTCGTCACGCTGCTTCTCACTAGAACGAGTTAATTGACGAGAAAAGAAGTTATACAACCAAGAAGAAGAAGAATTACTACCTCCATCTTCATGAGTATCATTCTCATCGATTGTTTCTGTACGGGGTGGTGAGAAGGGCATTGTTTGTGCAACTTCAATATCACGTAAAACTTCTTCCTTCTTCATCACATTCCTCTGAGCTTCCTTGAGGGACTTTGCCATTGAACGATGCTTCAATTCGTAGTGATGAGCAATCATGGCTTTCTCCTCTCGCACACTCTTCAAAATAGCGTCATGGTCATCATCATCTTTGTTCTTCTTCTTTGTTCCAGAAGAAGAAGAAACAGTAACTGCTGCTGCTGCTTTCTTCTTCAGAGCAAAGTTCTCTCGTGAATTTAACGAAGCGATAACTTGTTGTTGCTCCATTTTTGTCATCCTTACTTCATCTTTAACGTTCGAAAGATGTATTTGTGATGAAGTAAGCTCAGAACGAGTACTAAAGAGAAGTGAAGAGAGAAAGGAGGGAATGTTCCAGCTGTTCTTGCTTGCATCTTTGCACTTTTCCTCATGTTCTAATGATTTAACAGCCAATTGTTCATCAGCTGTAACACACTGTAGGCTTGCTAAAGAAGCTGAGAGACTGAGGAAGGCTGAGGAATATGTTGCATCGAGCTTACGCTTGCTTTCCTTCAGATTTTTAAGCTCAGGAAGGTTATTCGTGAGTGTAGCTTCTCTTTCTGCAGTTGAATGAGCGCTGTAGTCACGCTTCTGAGAGAGTTCCGTTTCATGAAGCTCTGCGCGAATCCTAGCTGAATCCATTGAGGCTTTAGATAGCTTTTCACGAGAGCGTCCTAAAAGGAAAGCAAAGTAGGAGCGTACGTTATTAGAACTTTCTTCTTCTTCTTCTTCTTCGGAATCGTATTCGTAGTCATCGCCCTCTTCCTCATCATAATCCTCTGCCTCATCATCATCATCATCATCATCTTCTTCGTTTTGAAGGAGGGACCGAAGTCGATAAGGAGAAGAGGAAGGAGGAGGAAGATGGCTATTATGGCTATTATGATCCCACAATTTCGAACCACTCTTCTTAGCTTCTTCTGATCGAGCTTTCCCTTCCTTCATTACTTCCATTGCTAAAGTTTCCTCCTGAACAACGTTCTGAGCAGCCTTCAAGTTAGCAATCATTTGATATCTCATCTCACGACCATTCTCAGCAGCATTTCGCTTCCAAGCTTGAACTTGAGAGATTGCAAGCGCATCCTTACTCCGCTCAGCCTCTTTCTCTTTCATTAACAGCCTTTCCATTTCAACTTTTTCTTCAAGCTCTACTTTATGAAGTTCTTTATGAAGACGAGAAGATTCTCTCTCGGCTAATACTACCTTTGTACGAGAACGTGCAATTAAATTAGTAAAGTAATTACTAAAGATCTTCTTCTTCTCCTCCTCCATCCCAGCTTCTGCCGGAGATGCCGCTGTTGCAGTTTCTACTGCTTTTTCCATTGCCTCTTCAAGCAAACTAGTTAGATCTTCTTCGGCAGCAATGAATTCTTCACATAAGGATAGCTTTGATTTAATATCTTCACGTAAACGTAAATTCTCAGCTTCTATATCAGCCTTTTGAGCACGAATGAAATTAAGCTCAGTTCCGATGGTAGACGGTGATAATGATAACGCTTTGTTGACTCTAGTTGTTGTCAAGCTTCGTTCGCGAAGTTCTTCCTCCTGATTAGCAAGATCTCGCATAGCTAACTGCTGATTCTTTTCTGCTTCCTGCATTTGCTTATGTAAATCAGCACGCTCTTTTTTAGAAGTTGAAAGTTTGGACTTTGATTTTGATAAAACAGATGAGAAGAAGCTTGAAAGACGAGAAGGTCTACTCTCCCGTACTGTTCGTCTTAATGAAGAGTGACTAATCTCCTGTTCTGACAACACTCTTTCCTCTTCTTCATCAATGACTGCTAATCTCACAGTTTCTTCCTTCACAATATTGCCAGCTTCAGATATAGCATCATTGAATCTTTTATTGATCTTCGTTGCATACTGTGCAGCTCTACCCTTCCTTGCATTAACATGCGACATCGCAACAGTATCATTACTTTGCTTCGCTACTTTCTCCTCAGACAACAGTTTCTTCTTCAAAACTTTCTGTTCTTGTTCTGCTTGTTGCTTTTCGTCACGAAGACGAGATAATTCCTTCTCTGCAGCAGAGACCTTGGAACGAGATCTTGAACGAAGACTAGTAAATACACCACTACGAACATGTGGATTATTTCCAGTAGCAGGGGATACAAGTGCTTCCTCAAGTTTACGTTCGATTTCCTCCTCGACAGCAATAAACTCCTCAGTAGCAGCCAACTCAGCTTCCAATTCAATCTGTAAACGATGCTTCTCATCTTCAATATCAACCTTCTGTTGCCTTAAAGAACTTAGTTCTGTAGCTACAGAAGCTGGAGGATTAGTGCTATTCTTCAGTGCTTCTTCCTGATCATTTAAGAACTTCAAAGCAAGGAGATGATGATTCTCTTCCTTCTCAATCTTTTCGCGCAAGAGAGTGCGTTCTTTCTTGGAAGTAGAGAGCTTTGCTTTTGATTTGGACAATACTGAAGATAAGAAGCTTGGGAAAGTCAACTGATAACTCGAACTACTCTTCTTCTTTGTGTACTCAACCAAAGGAAGGACAACTTCATTCGATAATACCTTATCCTCTTCTTCTTCAATAATAGCCAATGATGCAGCTTCTTCCTCCACAACTTTATCAGCTTCAGCAAGAGCAGCAGTGAATCTTTCATTGATTTTCTTAGCATTCATAGCTGCTCTTCGCTTCTTTCTATTGACTTGTGCAACCACAACAGTATCATTGTTTCGCTCAGCCTCCTTCTCTTTCGCTAATAACTTCACCATCTCATCCTCCTGCTCTTGTTCTGCTTCTCGCATTTCATTACGAAGACGAGTAGATTCCTTCGTTGCGGCAGCGACTTTTGAACGATATCTCGAACGAAGGTTTGCAAATACATCACCGACTTGTGATTCCTTCTCAGTTAAAGGAGAAGAATAAACTTCTTCAATTTCACGTACGATTTCCTCCTCGACAGCAATGAAGTCCTCCCGGACGGATAGTTTAGCTATTATATCTTCACGCAAAATCTTGTTCTCAGCTTCAATATCAGCCTTCTGTTGCCTCACAGAA
>JACKZZ010023857.1_pt1 | contig 17633 bp, 17 predicted proteins | sample 8027871 | NCBI WGS metagenome assembly JACKZZ01 (sample SAMN15724774, study PRJNA655200) | protist metagenome | isolation source: fluorescence activated cell sorting (FACS) single amplified genomes of... | place: USA: West Boothbay Harbor, Gulf of Maine | collected 2000-07-19
TCTATTCCTATGTTGAAGCAAGCAAGTAAAATGTTCGCACTTACCTCCCCGCACAGCGCCTTGCAAGTTTCCTTCATGCCCGGAGTAATGGCTGCTTCGGCGTTGCAGCCGCGAACAAAACCGGCGCAGGACACCTTGCCCCCGACCACGAGCGGCGCTTTGTCGGTGGCCGCCGGGTATCGCCTGCAAATATGTCTGGGAGGTCCGGAAGGTTGCCATGCAAGTACACGAAAGGAATAACAATAAACCTCCTAGAGCTAATATTGCCTTCGGGATGCAGCCGAGCGAATAGAAATTATCCTCGCAATTCATTTGCACAACATCACAGAGAAAACGGCGGCGATATTGATACTCTATAATTGATATTCTTTTTATTACTATACAGACTACTTCACGATGAGTCTGCAAAAAATTTAGCATTCTTGCCAGCGCTGTAATCTTTCAGACGACCCAGACCACATATTTGCAAGACATACGTGTTGAAAGGGAAGGCGAATCTTCCAATTCTTCCCAGCGTTCCACACAGCCTTCCCAACCTTCCCCGCAACCTTTCCGATCCCAGCCGTCGACGCCTGCACAAATGCTTCCTCCTCTTCCTCGTCGTCCTCGGACGGACCCTGTTGATGGTGTTCAATTTCATCATCATCTTTGGTTGTTATTTCGAGTCTCATCGTCATGGTCATTTTCCCATTTAGATTTAGATCTAACTTACTACTAATTATCGCAGGGAGCAGGGCCAGACAGAAAAATACTAGATAAAATCGATCGGCTTCGGTGGTTTCCGCTAGTACGTTGAAAAACCTTCCTAAACACCAATTTGAAAAGTCTGGCGAGGCATTCTCCTTCTTCTACCAGTGGTGCCTACGATGTAAAATCTTTGTACCTGCTGTTCCTGCAGGTGATCCATCCAACCCTCGTGCGCAGTGCCCGAGCCCGGAGCCGCCTTCCTTGCCTCCATCCAATCGTCCGTGGTCACTGGCCCGCCACCAATCAGGTCGTTCGTCTTCGGGGGCGTCGGCGGTTTGTTCTTTTGCTGCTTATTTCATTTTTTTAATATAATGAAAATAAACGGGTAGCCAATTATCGAATGATGGAAATATAAATGTGAAGGAGGTGCTACGTATAATCGCATAGGGGATCAGACAGAAGCTCTCATTTTGCTGCGTTGAAATAAAGCCTTCAACAACACATATTCGAATAGTCTAGCTAGGCATTCTTCTACACATGGTTCCTGTGAAGCAAGTAAAATGTTCGTACCTCGCCGCACTTCTTCTTGCACTGTTTCCTCGGATGTTGTTGAACACCAGAGGTCGCCGTTTCTTTGCAGCCGGCAAACCGCTGGGGAAAGAGGTCTTCGCAGGGTGTCGAGCCTCCCGTCATGGATCCCGCCCCGAGGGGCGTCGGACCGTTTTGCTGCTCGCGGCCCCTTCCATTGTTGTTCTTCTTCTTGTTCCCGCGGTTGCGCTGTTGAAATAACAATAAACTGAATCGGTTGACGTTGGTATCTACTACTTACAATTTCGAAACATTCATCTGCAGCGCGAAGAGCTGAAAATATGTGATGAGTGTGAATTTATCATCTATCAATCTCGAATGCATTTCCATAATCAGGCTCAAACTTTTGTAAAAAAATCCTCCGCTACCGCTACGATAAATTGAAGTTCGTCGAGCATGCTAGCTACGAAAAACGTGCACTCAAGTAAAAAGCGCTAGTACCCGCTTGTTCTTCTTCTTGTCGTCTGACCCGCTTTCGCCGACTGCCGCGCCGGCCTGGTGCCGGAACAGCTTGCCAGCCACCTCGTCGGTAAGTGCGTATGGAACAGAAAAAAAGGGCGTCAGGGACGCGTCATCACACAGGTGAAGCATGTCGTAGGAGGCGTAGCGGTACTGCTGCTAATGGCTCCTGTAGTGCATAAATGCAAAGTCTACAATTTTCCTCTTCGAAATCGAAACTACCACATGCACAAGTCTCAATAACTCGAGTTCTGGAGTCATGCATTCAGGAAGCGTCACCGACTGACGCGTCCGCCTCCCCTTTTTCTTCCATAAAGTGGCGGCGACAGCAACTTTCGCGAAGACACGCATCTTGCTTAGTCTGGGTTCTTGTGCTGAACAAGATGTGACTTAGACTTACAGACAAGTTACTAAAACGTAGACTTGTGTGGGAAAAAAAATGTGCTGGAGTGGTATAATGAGATATTTTTGCACGACGTAGGAGCGTTGTGAGTTTTACTTAAGTTTTTTGCGATGCCAGAGGACCCGAGTGGTATTTCTGGAAAGCTAAGCAAGTCTAGCAGGAGGGTTGTCTTCCTTCAGAACGACGAACGTTTTTCAGGGTTTTACTTTTCTGTGCGGAACATGGACATAAAGCGTAAATTCATTTTTTTATACATCACGAGCAAACTAGCTACTATCGACGAGGAGAAGTACGACGAGGTCACCCGACGAAGTGGCCCGCGAATACTACTTCGCACGAACTACGAACTACGAAAGGAACTGTCGCTTTATTTACCAATTCGACGGACAAGATCACCCACAGAAAACGAGTACGAATACGATTCATCTGAGTCTGACGAAATTCTATTATCATCGTAATCGTGGTGATACGCATGATTCGTGAGTGCACGAACTTTACTAGTATACAGGAGAAACTTTTAATGCGTCTCCTGCCCACCGGCGGCACGACCTGATTTATTACAGAACGAGTTGGAGCCTTCCCAGAGTAACGAATCCAGTCACTTGTTCAGTTTGTGCAAAAACATACTTAATATGACCGGGAAGTAGAGGAACGACTGCTGTTTCATCTTGGAGTCTGACGAGGAACGATGAAATAGCAATAGGACGATTCGAGGGTCATGAGTGTGGTGCTGCCTTCTCAACGTACTAGTCGGAGCGCGCAAAAACATACATGTAGCACGAGCAACGCGGCTCTTACCGCACAAATTACAAACGGAACACGGATGCGAAATTATCTGGGATTTCTTGGACCAGGGAGAATGAAGAAGAAGATTGATCTCCTGTCTACTACGACGCCACCGGCGAAAATTCTTTTTAATCAAGCGAAACGGCAAACGGAGCACTTGCATAGTGAAAGGGTTACGTTGCTTGCACCACACGAAAAGCGTCGCACTATCTGAGCCATCTCTGAAGCGATGTAAGTACGCTGTCCAAGGAAAGGAATTTGTGTTGGATGTTCAGTTCGCCTTGAATGTACTCTACAGAAGTTGTGGAAAATAGCCGCTTCGTGTTCCGTCTTGACTCGAGCAGGTACCACGGGCTGCCGTGGACTAGAGAAGTACATCCTGGCATTTTTTCAGCTCATCCAATCCAATTCAATTTCCTTCTTGCGCTACTTTCCTCACAACATGTAGCACTCCGCCGCTCCTTCGCGTTGACGATGTAAATTTATTTTTCGCAGTGCTACGGCTCAAAATCAAAATTTACTGAAATGGAAGCTCTAGGATAAAAACGCCTTGCCACCACATTGTCCGCTTTGGTAGCGATCTTCACGTCCGAATATTTGAAAGCGCGAACTCTACCTAAGCGCGGAAGACGTTTTGGAAAATATGACAAAAAAAGATCGATGGATGTTGGGACAAAGAAAAGTAGCTCTACTCGTAAAATGTTTTTCATGCTCTTCGTGTTGCGACGAACTGCAACAAAAACAGAAAACTGTGAAACATGATTCGATTTATTTTACGTGGAAAATTTGAGACCAATTTCATAAAATAAGTGGACTTCCTACGACTTGTCACGAACGTATTAGTGGCTGTTTGATGCTCCTACTGTATCCGATTCCTACCTCCTCCTGCAACGGAAACAACTACATGCTGCCAGACAAACAGTCGTGTGCTTTTCCCAAAATGTACAGGAAATTCATAGGAACTACTGGGATCGAGTACATTAAACGCATAGCAGAAAAATGTCAAGTGAGAGCTCTCAATCAAGAAAAAAATCTTGTACAGAAGGGAAAATCAAGAGAAAAGTTCTAGAAGAGATGAAACAATGTATACTTAAAGTAGAAGGGATTAGATTAAGTTCTTTAACTCACGAAAAGGAAGACCACGAAAGATTGCGCGGAGGACGTGACGGAATACAATTATAGTCCATACGACGAAAATGATTATATAGGTTCTTGCTCGAAATATCTTTTAGGTTGTGTTGAATCAGTCACGGAATAGAAGACTGCTCCATCCATACTGGGGACTTCAAACAAATGAATTTCTGATGAGCGATTGAATGATTGAATTGAATGCAGATTCACTCTGTGCCTGTTCGATGCTGTCACATGAAGCGTAAACTTAATTCTAAAGTTGTTCATTATTAGTGGCGGTAAACACAGTTTCTATGCGTAAAAAACTTCCACATTCCTACTGACTTCTTCCTCTCTCACTTTGTAGGTTATCTTAATTTTTTTTGTTTTGGAAAACCAGCTACGGTAAACGAGCGGAGGGCTGTTCTCTTCTTGAAAGTTCGCATTAGTTAATTTCTTGATGCTGATAAAGATCTGCTGGAGAGCCTTTAGGATTAAGTAATTTCGGGAGGTGCAGCTCCATATCGAACGCATCATTGCGGTAGACTAGAAGTTTTTCTTTTGCATGGCCCGCATCAGAGCGACCACGCTGTCCAACTGCGGCTGGTCATGGCTGGATTGTTCTTCTCCTTGTCCCGCGGACTCTTCTTGCTCCCCGCGTTCTCTTCCTCCCTGCAGCCCGTTCATCATTCCGTCTACTTCCGCGACCACCTGGACAGGAGCTCCTGCTGTATGGCCTGCTCAAAGCAAACGTTACAATCTCAAACGTTACAATAGAGTCTGGCATTTGTGTTGCATAATGAGCATGACAGACTCGCAAACCACTCCACTTTCTGTAACACAAATTTCGGCAGATTGTAGTGCGGTTTGGGACTCCGGAACTTGTCAAGCGCAGTCCTATGAGACTCGGCTAGATTATGCACTTCTTGCATCACAGATTTCCAAACTCTATTATAACGCTTGAGATTGTAACGTTTGAGCAGGTCATATGCTGCAACAGCTGCTTCGACACCTTCCTCGTACACGCCGTGGTAGTCGAACGCCGCCCCTTCGCGCCAGGTCTTCATAAACTTCTCAAACCGGGTCACTTGGCCGCGCATATGCTTTGCGAATATCGATCTGGGTCTAGGTTTGTGATGCGGGACAACTTCTTCAAGAAGGACGACAATGATCATTTGTGATGCATAAAATGCGACTCGGCCAATTTATTTTTGTCGATGGCAGTTTGTAACGCTAGGTAGGAATGGATTCGCACTGAGCGGAAAAACTTCTCATGCTGTTACGCCGTACAAGCAGTCAGTCTACAGTGCAAGTATCAGCAACACAAGTTTATTCCAGACCGAGACATATTATAATTTGCATTTGATACCGCAGGACGGCAAGCGACTTCTCGTCCTCGGTCTGGGTCAGGTACGCGAGACAGGCACTGGACTGGTGGGAAACGGACCGCATCTCCATCTCGTTCAAAAGTCGCATTCCGGGGAGGTTTTCCTTCTCCGCATCGATGTAGTGCTCGAGGAAATCGTATCAAATGCAAAAATGTCTGGGTCTGGAAGGATGCGAACTTGTGATGCATACTGGGATCATCACACAAAAATCTGTCATGCTTAGACAGCCAAGGGAGCAGCTCCTTTTCCTGTCGCCGAAAGAAGGTGTTTGGCATGCGGATTAAGCACTGGCAAACCGTCTCAAAACCTGTGATGCTAGGCCTTGCATGGCATACCTTCCGTGTCAAGCAGACACAGCATCACAAACCTCAGCAATCTTCCAGACCCAGACATTTTTGCAATGCATAAATCGCCGTCGTGCTTCTTCCGGATGTTCTGCACCCGCCGGACCGCCTTGCCCAACTCCGCCGACGACTCGAAGGCGTTGTCGTATCGAATGCAAGCATGTCTAGGTCTGGAAGCATGTTGGGGGGGTTTGTCATGCAATTTGTACATGACCCGTGACACCTGTGATGCATCCTCGGGCATCACAGGAGCTTTCGCGAAGGCTTGGTCATGCCTAGCCGACATGAGAAAGGCCCTCGTCTGCTCAGGGTGGCACCAATCTGAGTGCTTTTCCCTTTTGCTGCTTATGCAATACGAATTTTTGCGTGATCGAAAATTAGCATCACAAATCGCGTCTTTCCTGGCCCAGACACTACATTTGCAATGCATATGTCAAGCTTGTTCACGTTCTTCAGCAGGTTTCGCTCCGCCTTGCCCGTCTTGTCCCGGATCGCCCCCGTAAACGCCGACCGCAGGAAGGTCCGCTTTTTCACGGAAAGGGTGCTGGGTTTCCAGTCTCGCGGGAAGGTAGCCACGTACAAGGGATTATGCTGTGCAAAAATGTTTTTCTTTTTACAACCACTTCGACCACTTCCGCGCCACTGCATAATGTCAACATGATTGGGTAAATACTTAGATTGGTGTGATAGCAGTACCAGCCTCGACTGACCACGATCGGTTGCTCTGTTCGAGTGAGTTATTTGGGCAGACGGAAGTTTTTCGTCTGTAAAAATGCATTGAAGATGGTGGAAGTATGTTGTGGTAGCAGTGCAAGAACAACTTTTTTGCAATGCATAAAAGTACTCGAGGTCCTGATCTTCGGCGTCTAACTTCTTGTGACTCCCCTGGCGGTTAGATCTCCCCAACCACTGGTAAAAGTCGTTGACAGACTGCGGAATCGTCAATAGGTGGCACTCGCGGATCTGTGATACAATGATTTGATTTACGAGAATGAATCTTAATTTTGAGTCCAAAATTGGACAACATTGGTTCTGCACTCGCAATTGGTCATCATGCTCATGCAGCGCATGACGAGAAGGAAACAGAAAAAGATCACCAGTACTTCTTTAAACTCAAAATCAATACGCTCATGAAGCTGACGCCTTCCCCGCAGGTGTCCGTGTCGGCCACCAGTACGAGGTATTTTTGCCCGCGCAAGTTGTTGTCCGCGTTGAACTTTTCCATGGTGCCGGCCACCTGCGACTTCTCCCGCAAGGACAAGACCCGAGTTTTCCCGACCATCTCGCCCAAAATGTCCACGACCGTGTTGAACCCCTGCTGCTTGGACACCAACACCAGTGCCTTCAACTCCATCTCCCTCACCCGGTCCCCCACACGATACACCTTTGATGCAAACGCCTCGACGCTGGAATTATGGTCCTCCGAGGTACTAAACAGCTTCGCCTTCTGGTCTTCCCGCGACGCGCTCTGCGGCGGCATCCAGACCACCCCGCGCGCCAGCAGCCGTTTTTTCGAAGCCGGGTCGCCCAGGCTGTTGTGATCGGATAAAGCCATCCAGGTCCGCAGGTAGCGGAGGTAGACCCCGCTGCCCATCGGCACGCGCACCACATTCGCGACCCGGTAGGGCAGTTTGCCAACCGTCCCCATTGCCGACTCCTGGAAACCCAGCCCGTACCTGTACCGCTTGGTGGTCAGAATTTTCGGGAACCCGACGAGCCCATCGTAGTGGCTGACGTATCCTTCGTTTGTTCTGCTCAACAACACATCCCTGGCGCCCTTCACCAAGTTCAGCAGCTTTTGCGGGTTCACAGCGGATCTCCCATTCACTGCCTGATTCCCACAACTCACCGCGGGCGCGGGCGTGGCCGTGAGGAAGACAACGCGGGTGTTCTCATTCGTCCGCTTCAAAGCGTCGCAGAGTTTTTCCAATTGCACGCGGTACTGGGACTGCTCCTTCACCGCATTGTGCGCCTCGTCCAGGAGGACAATCGTGTCGTCGTACAGATTTTGGTCCGACCAATCCTGTTCCTGCTTCTTCGATCCGTCAGCGCTCTTCACCTTCGGGGGCAATTTCTTTCCAAACCGGAGAATGACGTCCGGATTCTTCTTGTTCATCGCACTGCCGTATCAACTGTAAAAATGTCTGGGTCTGGAAGATTGTTGAGGTTTGTGATGCTGTGTCTGCTTGACACGGAAGGTGTGCCATGCAAGGCCTAGCATCACAGGTTCGGAGACGGTTTCCCAATGCTTAATCCGCATGACAAACGCCTTCTTTCGGCGACAGGAAAAGGAGCTCCCTTCGCTGTCTAAGTATGACAGATTTTTGTGTGATCCAAGTATGCATCACAAGTTCGCATCCTTCCCGACCCAGACATTTTTACGTTTGATATGCCGCCCGCGCACCCGTAGCTCAGGACCCGGACCGGCGCTTTGGGGAAGCAAACCTGGGGAAACCGCTCGATGAATTTTTCCGCGAAGCCGTCGCGAATTTGGCCGTTGCGAATCAAGGACTTCATGCCGATCGCGGCCTCCATGGAGGAAATCATTTCCCGCTTCGGGTTGGTCCACTCCTGATCGAACGTATGCATTGCAAAAGCCATTGTATTTGCAATAGTAGAACTTGGACTTGCATCAGAAATTTTATCTCCCAATGAAATTTGTCATGCCGAAGTAGATCTGTCATAATGCACAAGAACTGCAAGTAGTGGTGCAACGACGCGCGTACAAGAACTTTTGCACAGGATACAGCTCCTTTGCCCAAGACTTCGATCTCGCATATCAAATGTAAAAGCGTCTGGGTCTGGAAGAGTCATGCTGTTTTTGCATGACGCAGAAGGTCTGGCATGGAAGCTCTAGCAGGACAGGTTTCGAGAAGCTTCCGCAATGCCGAACCCGCGTGAGAAATCGCCCATTTTGGTGACAGGAAGTCGGCACGGCAGCTTTTGCTACCTATGCATGAGAGATTTTTCTGTGTTCTAAAGTGCGCATCACAAGTTCGGATCCTTCGAGACCCAGACATTTTTGCATTTCATATCGCAGCAGTCCGGGCAAACTGTTGGTTCTCCGCCGCCCAGTAGGTTCTCCACTTCGACGGCCAGCGGATTAACTCGAGCAGGAAATTCCGGCGAATGTTGTCCGTCGGCACGATGACCACCTTCGGGTTCGGGGAAAGGAAAAACTCGTCGATGATTTGGATCATCGTTCTGGTCTTTCCGGCGCCGGTTCTGTGGTCTACCAAAATTTTCGGCGTGAACCCCGAGCGGAGACCGGCCAGAACCACAGCCTGCTGCGGCAGCGGTTTGCAGGAAGTAGATAACTCGTCTTGCTGTACTAGTCCGCCGTCGACCACGTGGTTGTTTGCGCCGCTGGTGTTGATGACCCCTTTTTCCCGCAGCCATTGCCGGTAGAACTGGTTGAAGCCCTCCTCTCCCTGGCGCAAAACGTTGCGTCCCGTGGGTCTCTTCGCGGGGAGCTTTGCGGTCTGGTCCGCAATCGGAAGGTGGGTGAAGGGATTGTGGTTTGAGTTTTCATCGTTTTCGTTGGTAGAACTTGTTTCGAGAAGATCATCTTGCAGACCGTCGGCTTCCAGCAGTTGGAGTTGCAAGGCTTGATTTTCATTTTCATCTTCTTCTACTTCCCCCTCGTCATTATTTTTACCAACATCGTTGTCAAAGTCCTCGAGTTCGCTTTTGTTTCCTTCATCGTCGTCTTCCTCCTCTTCCAACTCCCCGAACTCGTCTCGCAACGGTTTATTTTTGGTGTTCCGTGACAGAATTCCCTGCACCGGCTGGTTCATCCGCGAGCCGTTGAGATTGAAGTTATTCAGCGTCGCAGCATTTCTGCTGGCAAGTTGTAAATTGTTATTTCCAGCAGATAAGATGTTCCCGTTGGCAGCGCCAGCAGACTGCGGTCGCCGCTGGTGGTGGTGGAACAAGCTGCTTGCTCCGAAAGAGGAAGAGGATGCGGGATTCGGATTTTTGATGATATTAGCGCCCGAAGAGGAAGAAGAGGACGAAGAAGATGACGCGCTTCTTGTTTGCTGCAGAACGTGGCTGCTGTTCTCTTGCTCCTTCATCAACACATCCTCCTGCTGATGCTGAAGAGCTAGTGCTATCTCAGCGTCGAATAAAGAATCTTCGTCGAACAACGACCCCGCTGCAGGCACAGCTTCTTGTCCCGCCCCAAACAGATTCATTTTCGAGGTAGTAGCTCCACCGAAGTTCATCTTCGCCGAAGACTTATTTGAGGGACCTTCTTGTTGCACCAGCTGCGAATTACTTTTCGGACCACCTGCTGTGTCATTCGGATTCATCTGCGGTCGAGCGGTATTAAATAAACCAGGCGGGCCCGCATTTTCGTCCTCGCGATTCTTCAGCCGAGACGAAAACGGCGTGGGCGCATCGAAGATGATGGCCCCGCCCGCAGGAGCTCCTGCTCCAGTGCCGATACAACTTCCGGAGGCAGCTGCTCCAACTCCCGAAGCTGCAGTGTGCAGCCGCTTCGTGGGCGGAGAAGATCCCGGTACATGGATCCGAGGCTGCTTGAAGCTCTTCGCCGGCGACGGCATGCTATTGGGGGTAAGGAGCGAACAAGTTTATCGATACTGGTACAACTCAGTGGGGTAGTTTTACTTGGAAGATGAGGAGTGATTCAATTTCTTTTTCAATAGCTTCTTGCTTTTTCTACTTCATCTGTTGCACAAGCACACACGGAGTGAAAACGCACAAAGCGCTTCACTGTGTTCCGCAAGGATCGTAAGTGCCTGTGTGTTCCGCAGGGAAGATACGGAGCTCGTTCTAACTATCATGGGAAAAGTTATCGTGGTCGTCTTCAAGTAAGTAGACATTTTGCCGGTTTGCCATCTTCATCCTTTCTGACAAAAATACGAGAAGCACGAAAAACAGAAATGAGAAACTTCTATTTCTCGACGTATACTCTTTTGCTGCGCTCTTTCTCTCTCGAGCGCGAGTCTCCCTCTCGCTCTCGGAACAACCACCTGAGGGCATCATCGAGTACGAAACAAAAAAAAAACCGACGATCAAATGTCCCCAAAATATCGAACGATTTGCGTCGAACAATCATGGCAAAGGTAAGAGGCTTTTTTTTGTGATTCACGCATGCGAATGGACGCAAAAAATGTATGACAACCCATGAAACTGATCAAAATCTGTTTCACAAAAGGAAAATTAGCTCGAGAGCTGCAGTGACCTTCTTGCTGTTGCCATGTTGTTTTTTCAGTCCTGATATTGCATGATCGATACGGTATTAACGTTCTACTAAAAGGCGTGCTGTCTCACCTTCCAGCTTTTCGATTTATTCGTAGCTTGACATGCATAGATATGCCCCTGCTCACTAGATGTTTGATATGATCACGAGATGTCGTCAATTTTGCGATGTCATGCTCACAAAAGAAGTTCGACTTTGTCCTAGAAAAGTAGTACGAGATGAACTACAAATAGCTGCATGTAAGAATAAATCGCTATGCGTAGTAGTACCAAGAGAATCTTCGAATCATATTCAGCATGAGAGTTGGAATCACCATCCCTTTCGGGCAATAGAAAGAGCGACTGGGAGCCGAGTTGTAGTCCGGATCATGCGTGATCCTCACATAAGATCATATGCGCAGTTGTACGTCCTTATCATGTGGGTCCTCGTACAGTGGCACCTTCTGACACTGACTCTGAAAGTTGAAGAAGTAGCATTCTTATCCAAAAGTTCAAGTTGTACCTCCAAGCAAAGCAAAGATGTTGAATGGCTAGGGCGCTTGTTATGAAAGAATTCTACGAAATAAACCTCGTGTCCCTTAAAGTACTGACGAAAAAGAAAACTACCGTCTGCCTTCCTTTGTATTACACACGGAAGTAGTCCGTACGTCGATAGCTACAGCCACTCGACATCGTGCTATATGTTGAAAACTAAACAGCGCTTTTGCTCCTGACTGACCTCCTCACATTCCCAAGAGCTCCTCGCGCACAGTGGGCAGCAGGGTGCTGTTGTTCGTACTTGTCCTGGCATAGTTGTAGAACTTCTTCATCAGTATCCCAAGGAAACCGGAGTCTGTCACCAGCGGGAATTTCTAGTATCGTATAAAATGCCACAACTCACTCGAGCCTGGATAAGACTTTGGAAGTAGTAGATATACGACCATGCAACCTCCCAATAACTAGAAGTACTACTTACCAGTGTAACAAGCCTCTTTTTAGCGTGAGTACGATGTTGGATTACGCTCATGCTGCAGTGAATCTGCATGATCAAAATACACCCCAGCACACTTCCCCTGGAGGAGGTCCCCCGCTAACTTCCCATACCATTGCGATTCCGCAGCACAGTCGGTGGCCCGAGTAGCTCCGAGTCCACCAGCCTCAGCAACGGCGCATTCTGTTCTAGTCTGGAAGTCGAGATAGTGGATGTAGTTAATGAAAAAATCGGCATTAAATCTGCACTGGATGCAGCTGTTTTTGGTGTAGTTTTGGCAGTACTACCCGTTACAATAGCTGCACCCGCGGTCGCTATTTCTTCCGCGGTTTTAGCAAGCCCAGTGGTAGTCGTGCACAAAGAAGCCATCGAGGTGGCCACGAGGGAATCCTTGGCGCTAAAATTGAGGGCTTGTCGTTTCTTCCGGATGTTCCGTGCCATTTCTTGCACGGATGAGATTTTCGTCTTCACACTGGGAACCAGTACGGCGACCTGGAGGGGAATGACAGGTGGCGGAAAAATTTTCAAAAAGGTTCAAGAATCGAATCAACGGCATGCTGCAGGGGGCCATTTGTTAAAGCTTTTGAAAAACATAATCTTCGCACACGAAACCTTTCCTACTTTCTTTGGAGGTGACCGCAAAACAGAATCGAGTTCCTCATTATACCTGCGCCAACTCCGGTCCGCCGCCTGTTGTCATTGTCAGAGCTGAAGAGGAGCTGCCGCCCGCAATGAAATTGTTGTTCCGGTTGTGGTTCAGAATGTTGATTGAGTATGGATTGAAAAAAATCCGCCAAGCGGACGGCGTTGTGTTGCGCTGCGGATCAGGTACGCGAATGTCGTCGGGTTTCGATTTTTTTTTTCCTGGGGGACGTAGAACGCGAACTACGCCTATGCTACATACTTATTGAACCGCATGCATCTGAATGTCTGTGTAGTTCGCAATCGTAAAAATACCGCCGTGAATGACGCATCTCGGACCCATCAAGAAAAACTTTACTAAATTCGAAACACACGACGACAATCAAACATGCCTGAACCACAAAGCACAACAGGCCGCTGAGATGCAGCCAACTGGGGCTTTCTTTATTTGTTTACCACCCTTACACGCTCCACACTGGGCAACATCTTCTCCAGAAAGGCATTTGTTACCGTAATTTCCTCGTAACTCGCAAACTTTCCCTGTTTGAAATGGTTCAGCAGACCACCCGACCACGAACACGACGTGTGTTGAGAATTGTCTTCTTGTTCTCTAGTACAGCCAACGTGGCCATCGGCACCAGCCACACTTTGCTGATGTCCTCTTGTATTTGTTGAAGAGAACACCGCGACGTTGCCAGGGTGCTTTCCAGCGGGGTTATTTCCGGCTTTGATTCTCTCATCCGCGTCTTTCACGGTTTCGAGAAAGAGAAAATGCTCGCGCCCAAAAATCTTCCTCTGGCCCTTGTTCCCCGGCGAAGTGGAAGATGTTGAAGAAGAGGAAGCAGATGTAATTGCTAGTCGTGTGTTCAGTGCCTCCACCTGGGACACAGTCACAAACTCCCCCCACGGTAAGCGGAGATGTTCGGTCAGGTAGTTGGTCCAGCCGACAACCTGGGGATGATTCTGCTGGTCTTTGTCATGCTGAACCGCACAATTTTTTGCGTTGTGGTTCTTTATCAGCATCAACTCCTCGCGCGCTTCCCGAATGTGCTTCTCGGTCAAGAGCCTGCTGGCTGTTTTCGTTGCGCCGCTTCTTGCTGCCGCAGCGCTTGATGTAGCGGGAAAATCTTCCTTTTTCGCCGTGCTTCGCAACACTGCAGCTTCCTCTGAGGAGCCTCCCCTTGTCGTTCGCACCAAAGACGAGCTTCTTCTACCGATGAGGCGAGCAAAAAAGCTCGTCTTTTTGTTCCCCACATCTTCCTTGCCCGAACTGCTTTGCTTCCCACCAGAAGCAGACACGACAGCTGCGCCTGCTCCGTGACTGCCGGAGCCAGCACCAGTTGCGTTAGGACTCGAGTAGTTGGCTCCGGCATGTTGATCTACATCCCTCTCTAGCTCGTACTCCAAAAACCGCAAGTAGGTTTCGATTGCGGTTAGTGTCCAGTAGTTGGCCTGTCTTCCCCGGAAGAAATCAAACTGAAGTAGAGTTTGATGTTGTTTGTTCGAAGAACCGGTATGACAGTGCACAACTCCCCCTCCCCCTCGTTTGTCATGCAAAACCCCAAATCCAGTCGCTGCGTTGTGGCACTGTTTGCATGACAGATTCTGGAAGCCAAAACAGTACTACATCAGGCACATAAATTTGTCATGCAAAGGCTCCACGTGTTCTGGTGTTTGTATTGATGTTCATGCCATACAAATGAGGGAGAGGGGGAGCTGTGCACTGTCATAACCGTCAAGTAACCGCCTGAAGTTCTCGAACCGGCGGATTTCTTGTTCTTTCTCATGAGGGAGCACCGTGGTGAAAACCCCGACGTGGTGAAATAAGCGCGCGACAGACCCGAGCTTCTTGTAGGACCTGCTTTGGACCGATCTTTCGCCATCTGCTTGTGGTGCGGAGGTAGAAGTTGTTTCATCTTTTTCATGATGATGGGAATTAACTAGAATCGGCGAAGGAGAACTAGCTGTCGTGTCATTGAGCGACAGCTTTGCAGCCAGTTGCACGGACAAAGCATCTTCCTCCTCCTCGGCTTCAGTGGGTGAAACTGCCTGGGCGCCGTGCTGCTCGTGCTCGTGATGCTGGTGCCTTCCCACTTCTGTCGCAGCTCCATTTGCTAGAACCAACTGCGATTCTTCTGCAGCAGAACAAGCGGCCGGTAGTTCTGCTTGGTCCTGCTCCTGGTCGTCCTCGAGAGGGGGTTGTTTGATGACTTGCGTATTGCCACACGAGGGCGGGTCGTCGTGTAATCTTACGGGAGTATTACTACCCTGCTGACTGTCAGCATGCACGACTGCTGGTGAAGAAGATAGTTTTCCTGCCACAGTTGTTGTACCGCCGCATTGTACTGGCTCCTCCTCCTGATTTGTGACATGCGATGTTGAAACAGTTGTGACACCCGGTGGTGATTCCACAGAGGAAGGGGCGTCCTGTTTGGCTTCTACTTCATCTTGTCCGGAACAGGCCACAACTCCCGTTCGTTCGGGGGACGCTTGTCTTTGTTCCGCAGAGAAGCCTCCAGAGCACGGGTTTGCATTTGAAGAGGATGCAGCTCCTGATGCAAGCGTTTCTGGCACAACGGAGGATTTATTTTTTCCGACAACTTCCTGCTGCTGCTCCACCAAAACGTGTTCCTTACTCCGCCCATCTTTCACCGACTCAAGTTTCGTGGCGAGCTCCACCGGATCTGACTCGTCCCTCTCAACCCGCAACGTTCCGCCCAGCGTGGTCAAGGTCGAGTTGGTCAGAATCCTTGTCGCGTTGGCCGTTTTGATATCCATCCACATCAAAAGCCCGGTTTGTCTCTCCTTCAGCACCCCGGTTGGGATCAGTTCCGTGTCGCAGCCAGTAAGCGAATCGTTGTTCACGCGCACCAGTTTGTTGCCAAATTTTTCGTAGGCCCGTATCAAATGTAAAAATGTCTGGGTCTGGAATGTTGCCGGGTTTGTCATGCATATTTTACATGACCCAAGACGTCTGTAATGCATGACCTGGCATAACAGATTTTTAGAGGGCTTCCTGATGCCTATTCCGCCTGACAAACGCCCTCCCCGCGTAGCACAAACTAGACTCCTCTTGCTGGTCATGCAATACAGATTTTTTTGGAGTCCAAAGCTAGCATCACATCAAGTTGCAACTTTCCAGACCCAGACATTTTTGCAATTGATAGCCCGTGGGGGACCGCCGTTATCCTGCGCGAGAATCATCTGCACAAATTCTTCCTCTATCAAATGCAAATGTGTCTGGGTCTGGAAGAGTGCAGAAGTTTGTCATGCAGGTTCTGGATGCCCCAGAAGTTCTGGAATACGGGTCTAGCATCACAAATCTTGAGACAGCTTTTCAATGCCTGATCCGCATGACAGATCGGCTGTTTTGGTTACAGGATAAGTATGGGCAACTTTTGCTTTCCATACATGAGAGATTTTCGTGTGATCTGAAATGCGCATCATAGGTTGCAACCCTCCAGACCCAGACACTTTTGCAGTTGATATCCTCCGTGAAGAGTTGATTTTTCTTTCCCTTTTTGCTGTGCTCCTTGTTAAACGCGAGAAGGCGCTGTTTCTGCTCCTCAATTTCCGCGTACGCTTCGGGGAGTAACTTGTCAATCGTCTTCTGCGCATAATGTTTCTCCGACAACGCCTGTCTCGTCGCCACGCTGCTCCCGAAGCTCCCCCGGAGTCCGCCGCGGCATTGCTGTGCGAGCGAGTGACGACCTCCACCTGTTTGCTGGTGCGCCTCCGTTAGTTGTTGGTGTTGCGCCGCCAAACTGCGTCCCAAAGCGCTGGTGTTGCGCCCCAGACTCCGGTAGGCCTGCTCCTCGATGTCGGCCAAAATTTGCGTCAGTTTCGGATCGTCCCAACTTGTTAACGGGAGAAACCGCTCGTAAGAATAGAGCAACGCGGGAAGGGTTTCTGGGAAACCGTGCTTGTTCATATTTGTAGGTTGTACTTCGCGGATTTGATTTTTTTCACCTGTGCTCTTTGATGTTGTTGGTCCCAACATACTCTCCGATCCTGCAGCTGTAGCTCCGCCTGCAGGCGCGGTAGGAGCTGTGTCGGATTTATTTGTGTGCTTATTATTCTCGCCGTTGTTCGCTCGGGCCTTCGCTTTGGCCTTCCTCTGTGCCTTCTTCCCAAGTTGTGCGACGACAGGAGTGCTGGCAGGAGGTGGTGGTTGTGGTTGAACACTTCTACCCGGGTCGTCCACCTGTGGAGCAACGTCCACCTGTGAAGCAATTTTTTCATCACCATGGTTTATCTCCCTCGGCTCTGCCTCCACCATCATCTCTGCTTCCCTAGGTGCTGCCGCAACAGAGCCTTCATCTGCCCGTGGTTCTTCTACTGTATGAATCGCGGAAGTAGTGTCGGCTAGAGCCTGTAGCTGCTCCACGCGGGCCGTTGTACGGTCTTTTGTAGTTGGCGCTTCTTTCAGCTGCAATTGCTCTTGGACCTTTGAATCTTCCATCGCCACTTCCGTCCGTCTTTGCTTCCGTTCCTCCATCCTTTCTTTCGACCAAACCGCGTCTGCTTCGTATCCTGTGCAAAAGTGTCGTACTCGTAGTAATCGCAGTCATGCATTACAAACCCTTTTCTTAAGGGAAATCCGCATTGCAAATTTTAGCCCTCCTCAAGGGTATTTGTCATGCGATTCATACTAGTACGATGCTTTTGCATTTCATACTTCGTCTACCTCAACGACTATCCTCCCCCGCATCATGCTTTGCAGACCTGCTTTCGTCTGCCTTTTCTCTGCGCTGCTGCCTGCCACGTCCACCCACATCAACAGCCCGGTGCTGGCTTCTTTAAAAACACCCGTCTTGATGACCTCGGACTCCCGCGGAAGGATTTTGTTCCGCCGACGAGATATGACATTCCCAATTTTGCTGAAAGCCCGCTTGACATCCGGTGTTAGTATCTTTTCCGCAATTTCCTCGCTGCTGAGATCCCGCGCCTCTTCCACAGCGGCGTCGTAGAGTTGGTCTATCGTTATCTGGTGTTCTTGTTCATCACCCTGTCGTGCAGCAATGGTCAGC
>JACKZZ010020852.1_pt1 | contig 17616 bp, 8 predicted proteins | sample 8027871 | NCBI WGS metagenome assembly JACKZZ01 (sample SAMN15724774, study PRJNA655200) | protist metagenome | isolation source: fluorescence activated cell sorting (FACS) single amplified genomes of... | place: USA: West Boothbay Harbor, Gulf of Maine | collected 2000-07-19
GCACAAATATACTTTTTTCTTCATTTGGTAACGATCCGCAATCTGAAATGGTCGCTTCTTATTTTAAAAAAAGTGCACCACAAGATCAATTCGTTTCTTATGCGATTATTCCTCGTAAAAATAACCAAGAGGTGATTGATTATGTAGCAAACTCATACAATATTAAAATGCAATCATCGCAAGTTTCACATGTTTTTTTTGTAAAGGTAAACAAAGAAACGAATGAAAATGAAGTTTTTGAAATGAATTTGAGTGAATGCAAAAATGAGGTCAGCTTCGCGTCATTTACATCTATTATACGTTTGCCAACGGTGACTATTTGGAACGAAAATCAGGCTGAAGCATTATTCTCAGGTTTGCAAGAAGACTTTCTTTTTGGTTTTGTCAAATCATTGGATGGGTCGCAATTACATGATGAAATGAAAGATATCTGTCCTAAATTGCGCAGCTTTGGTATGAAAAAGAAATTTGCTTGTGTTATTGTAGAGACAAATGATCAAAACAGAGATATGATGGAATTCTTTCAAGTCACAGACGATACAGTATTGCCTACCTATCGTGGTGTGCATTTAGGCACGTCCGATACGGAAGAAGTAAATGTATATCAGGCAGATGAAGGCAACGACATAATGCAATACGTCAAGGATATTACAGATGGAAAAATTGAACAAATGGAACAACCAGAGAGACAAGGTAGTGAGGCTTCAAATGAGGAGGAAGAAGAAGATCCCAACACAAATGTAGTTACATTGACAACAGAAAATTGGGAAGCCGAGGTTATGAAAAGTGAGAAAGATGTGTTAGTTGAGTTCTATGCCCCTTGGTGTGGTCATTGCCAAGCATTGAAACCAATTTATGAACAAGTTGCAAATGAATATGCATCTGATGAACAGATCACCGTTGCAAAAATCAATGCTGATAAACATGAAATTCCGGGGATCGATATCGAAGGGTTTCCAACTATTAAGTTTTTCAAGCATGGTAAGAAAGATACGCCTATAGAATATGAAGGTATGGGACGATCAGCGAATGATTTTATTAATTTTGTAAATGCTCAATATTTAGACGATCTTAGTGAGAAAACGGAGTTGTAAATTTGCATTTGAATATCTCATAAATGCTGTATGGTACCATTACCGAGGACAATAATAATGAAATATGGATTAGCCAAACTTGTGCTAGCATTTTAATGAAATATTTTCTTCGCTAAGTGAAGGTATATATATTATATGTTCTTACTCATTAATATGTATATATATATACTAATAATGGGTAAGATAATAACATTATATAATATGATGACCACCCGGTAATGTCTGGCAAGATAAATCTGAAACAAACTCAGAATACCATTGCGTAAATATGCTAATCCGTGCACATGATATAATAATCCAGGAATTTATTGGGCGCAAAATTCGTATGAAAGAAAGGAGAAAGGCATGCATTTATCATATACGTAAGAATATAAATATGGTTCTCTTTAACCTCTTATAAAATGAATTTTTAACTTTAAAAAATAAAAAATAAAATGGGGAATTTTCTGTGTTCGAAGTATATTATACTCTGTCGTCTGTAATATAACTTGTAAGTTTTATGACAGGTTATATTATAATTACACACCGTATTAATAAATGATATATAATTAATTCTTACTCATTTATTTAATTAAAATTTTACTCCCTGGAAATACATATATATACATATTCTCGAGTATGATATATTGACTATATAAAAAAAAAAATACGAAAAATTTAATATATATATATACGTCTACGAGAGTATATATATTACTCGTATATACCGAATAATAAAAAATATTTATATATATGTGCCCTCTCGTATTTTAATTTTTTTATTTACTCTCTCACATGATAATCGTATTTTTAATGAAAACTTATAATGCGTCAAATATCATGTAACTTAAAAAAATTAATATTGTTTTTTATGCAAATGCAAATGGATTACATCGACATACAATTGCTTGTAGTCCAAAGCTTGCAGTACAACCTAAAATCAAGCCAAATTCCAAGAAGAAGGCCATCAAGGTACCTGCGCGACTGGCTACGTTGTCTGGAACATTTTCTGGTCCATTCATCATAGCACAACTTGCTAAAAAACCGTTGCTTATTGCCATGCCTGCCATCAATAAAATTGGTATTAAGTCGTTCTTAAACAGTACATTATCATTTGGTTCAAATCCAGCCGGTACTACATTGCAGTTCAAAAACAATGGTACAAATCCCAAGCGTAATATTGCTAGAAATAATACAGGTTTAGTGGATAGCTTCACGTATGCGGTTAAAACTCTACCTAATGTATCGCCAACATTAAAGCATAAAAATGATATTGGTACCCATAAATCACCAAAAAAACGACCGGATGCAGGTGCAGGGATATTTTGCGGGTTGTTCACGGATCTTATCTCAGCAGTAACTCCAGGGAAAAGACTTAATGTTACGAAAAAGACTAGAAAAACTCCCATCGCATCTGCCCATAAATATGATATTATTTTACATGTTCCAACGCTATTGCCAGCATTTTTATCATCTGCTTCTAAATCCTCGTAATCAGAATTTGGTGAAGCGCCCCTACTGGGACTACCATTTGGTGAAGCGCCAGGAGTGGAGCGACGACTGTACACTGGTGACTCCATAATACTACGTTGAAATGGTGGTATTATCCCAGGATCTTCAGGTCCGCCAAGTTTCATTAATAATGGTGTGCTATCGATACTATTTTTTTCTGATCTTTTCCGTTCGCGGTGTGCTTGTAGTCTTTCCTTCCTACGTTGATTTTGCTCTTCCTGTGTATCAGTAAATGCATAATATTGCGCAAAATCTAAATAGGACATTAAGTTAAACGATAGCAACGTAACCACAACAACAATCGTAGCAATTAAAAAATACATAAATGCGCTTTCTTTAATATCATTGAAAGATAAGTTGCTTTTCGTCGTTGGTTCTGATACGGTTGTAAAAATATTTATGAGCGAAACTGCGATGCCTGCCATTCCTTGTCCAGACATGACAGCTTGCATGTATACGTTTGGGAAACGACCTGCCAAACCAAAAATACCTAGTTGCAGTAACGCTGTGCATACACCGCACGTCGCGACGAAACCGCATGTTAATAGAAAAAGAAAATCGGCACTGATGCCATGTGTCTCTACCAATGATGTTGTTGCGATTAATACTATGCAGTTCACTACCATAGGAAAAGCTACGCTAAAGCGCATGTTAAATTTACTACCATAGTATACGGCCAGTGCAAGGCCAACAATATTTGCTATTTGAAATGAAGTTGAGAACCAAAACGTGAAATTTGATTGGTGGGTTGAATCTTCAAATCGATGCTTGTAATAACTCTGTGCGGTAATGTAAACATTCCATGGAAACATCATGCCTAAGCCTTGTAAGAAAAATATTTTGTAAACAGTCTTGTTATGGTCTATAGGTGGTGGCAAAACAAAATCTCCGCTATCAAACTTAGTGATTTTCGCTCCAGTACCACCTTTCTTTTTTTTTGCACTAGGTATCAACGGTGGCCTACCATCTACCGGCGAAGAGGTTGATTGCAAGTTTGCAGTAGTCAATGACATGGTATTATATTAATTAACGTATGATGTTGTATCTATTAATAAACACCGTTTCAGGGTATCCTAAACGTCCTTCGTGCCCGTAGAACTCGAGCAGCATACAATACACACACGTATCGCCATTATTATTGCCGAAGTAGCAAGCCATCTTGCGGTGTGTTATTTTTTACTCCTAAAAAAAAATTTATTATTATTTTTATGGTTCGCTTGAGGCACTTAAAATGGTACAAGAGAATATAACTACACTAGTGCTATAAGTACAATTTTTAGTAGTTGTAGTAGTAGTAAATGTCCTATCCTATCACAGCACCGAAATACAACGTAATAGAATGGGAGGAGAAGCGGAAGAAGAACGACTTATAGAATACTATGAAGTGTACGAGTGGTGGCGAGGTGATGATCACAATAACACGGTGGACTATGGAGGGAGGTGCTGTATAGCTGCTGTGCTGCTGCTATTGATTTCCCCCATCTTTGAAGCTCAGTTTTACCTTATACTTACTACTCGCCTTTCATCATCTAATTAAGAAAAAGAAAAACTTAGAAAAACTCAATACCCAGCAGTGTCGTTATTAATAATATTGCTATAACTATTTATATATACATATTTTTTTTAGTTATTATTAGGCTATTATTATTAACACTGGTTACAGCATAAGAATCAAATGCGTCAAAGTGATACGTACATAAACGACGACGTAATCATATATATATGTTAATGGAAGAGAAACCTAAGTATATACATATTAATAGAATAGAAATCTACGCATCTAAGTGTGTGTGTGCGAAAAAAAAAAGATGTCAGAACACAGAATTATATCTAATATAAGTTCCCAAAACTCCATTTTTGTCAATAATTAAATAAGTTAATTTTTTTTTTGGTTGGGGAAAAAGTTTTACAGATTTTTTTGATATATCCCATTGTTATTAGTGTTATTAGGCTTACGAACCATTCAATACCTCAGATTATAAGTGAAAAGTCCGTGATCCACCTTAATAATAATAATAAAAAAAAATAAATACTGTAATTATTGCACTATTTATTATAATAAAAATATAATAATAATAATATATGCACATATTATTGAAATTATTATTATACCTGTACATTATTACCTGTATTACACCAGGTATTATAATACCTGGTGTAATAAAAAAAAAAAAGAAAAAAAAGGAAGAAAAAAGGGGAGGGGGGCGATATTATTAAATTAAGGTTTTCAGTGTAGTATATACTCACTATCAGGCCTTTTGGTTAATTATTATTATTTATTTATTAATTAATTTAGAGAGTCAGCCCGAAGTACTACATATACCGCCTGATGCTGGAAGATATATATTCAATATTCAAAAAATATTAAAAATGAATAAATACTATTAAAGACACACACACACACACGTATATACCCCTTGGACGAACCACGAAGCTCTGGAAACGCACCTGCAAGATGTCAAAGATTGCGCTATTATTTTCAATTTGTTTTATTACGGTATGCTTGCATACTCCTGTGACTGCTTATGTCGCGTATTCCGAGTGTGATAGGCATTCAGGGGGAAACTGTAACATAGGGCACCCAAACGGATTCACTGGAACACTTAAAATTGCTGTAGCGCAAACTGCCAGTAATTCAACACAGACATTGGAATCAAATGCTGCGAAGCATGCGGAGTGGGTTGATAAGGCTGGTAAAGAAGGTGCTCGTGTAATCCTTTTTCCAGAATTATCTATGACTGGATATTTTGCACAAAGAGTAGCTGTTTTAGCTGGTGATACAGGCTCTGCACAAGTTGCAAATAAAAGATTACGGGCTGCAGAAGACGTGGTAGCAGCTGCCGCAAAAAAAAACAATTTATATGCAATTATTGGGATACCTGTTTTTATCGATGATATAACACCAAAAAATCCAAAACCATGGTACAATACTGCTTTGGTTATTGGACCTGATGGCACGAAACAATATCGGCAGGCAAAATTGTACCCTTGTTGTAAGTATTTCAGAATCGCAGCTGACTCTTTACTCTCTAACGTACAACAAGCACTTAGCAAAAATCCTCTCTAACGCTACTCAACAACGCACATTACCTTAGGTAACCAAGACGGGCAAGCTGGTGAATGGATTGACATATTTAATATTACAAATTTTGATGGTTCCGTTATACCAGTTGCTACACAGATATGTTTTGATGATTTTCATCCCGAAATCGTTCGTTTGCAAGCAATGAAAGGCGCACAAATATTATTTTATATGTCCTGGGAGAGTGATATTAGCGTAGAAGACAAATTATCTTTAGGTGATAAACTTGGCTCCGCACAAAGTGTTGTGCCAGGACATGCTGCTGTCAACCAAATGTTTATAATCCAATCGAACGCTGGTGCTCTAGTGGATACAATGATTTCAGAGCTGACTCCTGGGTATGATGGTATTGTTTTAGGAGGATCGCATGGTCAATCACGTGTTGTTGATCCAAATGGTATTGTCTTAGAACAAGGGCGCGTTTTCGGACAAGAATTACTAATTCATGACTTGGATTTAACATTGCTATCAACTCAAAAACATCGCATGGTTATGGCGTCAAAAAATCATAAAGTTTTCGGGCCAATGTGGGAGGATGGCTTAAATCGTTTCAGTCGAATGAAAATTGAGTGGCCTTAGAAAAAGGTGTTGTTGTACACACCACGCTCTTTTGATAATATATCAATATGGTAGTTACTTATACTCGTATATTTTGTTTTTTAATAATTTTATTTAAAATGCGCCTTACATTATTTTTCTTTAACTCAAGCGTCCTCACATTTAATTTTGTGTTGTAATGTTTATTTAGTGTTGAAATATAGGTACCTGTATTATAGAATAATAATTTTAAATATACCTCTATATAAAAAAAATATCATTACCAATTTAACCTTAAATCATACTCTCACATATAAGGGTTTTTAATAAAATATTATTTTTTGAGCAATTTTTACTATTATTATTATTATATTATTATTAATACTGCTGGACTGCCCGAGACTGCAGTATTTTTTTGACCAAAAAACTTTTTTATTTTACGCACAAACTTGTAAAACTACTACAATTGTAACTTTATCATACCACGTTTCATTATTGTTGTTGTTGGACTCAGTAAAAATATTGAACTAAAACACTATAACTAGGAACGTTATTTCAAGTTTGATAAATTTATATAATTTCAGCAGCAACAACACCAACGGTTTACTATTGTTATTTTAATATTATTCTAACTCAGGTAGTAGTAGAGCTATTATTATTTACGAGGATATATTATTATAATAATATACTATTACCACTGATCAGCACTACTTACTATTATTATGTTGAAAAATAGACGACCGAATGATAACACAAATACCCAGGACGAAAAGATGGAAGTGATAAGCGCAAATGATATACAACATATTACATTGGCTTTGTTGAAAGCAATACAAGCTACGACAATTTTTGATTCATTAGCTGTAGTTGTGAAATGTTGAATTACGAAGATGAAGATGAAAACGATACGCCATTAACAGAAGGAGAGATTGAAGAGTTAATGTTGCAAGTAAATATTCAAGTTTCACAACACTTAAAGAAAAGAGACGAGCAACTAATATCAATGCAAAAGAGTATGACAAACTTCATGAAGTCAGTAAGAGTTCTGTCAGATGCAACCAAAGAGGTTGTAAAGAAAAGGTCCCCAGGGAAAGAACGAAAAAGTGAAAAGCAACCACAAACAAATAATTATATGAGTCCGTACAGACAACAACGAAAATCATCAAGTCCATCTATCGACAAGAACAATAGTCAAAGGCACGAGTACAATTCTCCATACAGACAGCGGGCTAATGCACCACCAATTGTACAAATATCAAAAAGAAATGACGCTTTCTTTTGCAACGATTACTAAACCTTTTTATTTTTGTTTGGCTAAAGAGTTTTAATATATATATATATATAATTAATTCTTACTCATTTATACCAAGTATAAATTCTGTGACGCCTATATATAAGGTTACGCGTATGATATAAAAACTTATTATTTTTATCCCTTATAAGTTATGATAACTTACACAAAAAATCAACATCTCTCAAATATTTTATAAAAGTGTGCGCGTTAAAAAATTTATATTTTACTCTCCCTTTTAAAGCGTACCATGGTACAAGGTACAAAAAAGTTACCATAAGTTATATTAAAATTTAATATCACACACGTATGTGTTAAATTATTATTTTGTACACCTCGTATTTTTTATAACTCAAAATGATTTTATTCACACCAAATTTAAATATATGGATTAAGTTTACACCATAATTTCATTTAAACAGTTTAATCTATAATACTGCCATTCTTTCTCTCGTTGAAATTGTATATTTTCCTCGGCACGGCGTTTTGCTTGCACTATTTTCCCCTGCACATCACCATGTTTTACAATAGCCTTTCCTTTTTCATTGTTGTTCACAATCGCAAATACACAAGCAGCAGCATGAGCAGCGGTTTGCAATTCTGCGTCACTATTATCGTCAACTAATTTATTTACAATTTTATTCAGAACAAGTGGATTCGATGTAAAATATGCTTTATTTACTTTCACAAGAGCAATATTTCTCAACAACAACATTGTCTTCGTTTTTTCAAACGCTTTTCTAAACACACAATCCATAGTTTGTTTGTGCTTACCAACTACTTCACTGCCATATTTAGTTGTTGTTATACGAATTAACATGTTCATTATATTTTCAAACCGTACATTCTTGTCTTTGGTAATTTGCCGTTTTGTTTGTTGTGATAAATTACTTGACGGTATTACAATCAATCCTGGTAGATTTGTGTTTTTATTATTACTACCAGTTGGAGAATTTGGACGAGAATTTGATGGTGTGGAACGTGGTGTTACACTTCTGCTGGCACCAGTGCGAATTGTATGATTAGTTTTTGACAGGATAGTTTCCAATAATGCAAAATTTTTATCTAGAAATCCAGAACGAACAATTAATTTCAACGTTTTAGGATTTGAAACTGCTGCATTGGATATAATTCCATAGCAGATTCTCATCATTTCCCAAACTTTTCGAGCATCGTAATTGTTTGGGGCAGCATAATTTCCAAAAAAGATAGCTAGGTCTGTAACCTTGTGTATAATCTTTTTAAATTGATCTAGCATATTGGTTTTGGAGCTATAATTTTTCTTCATTTTATATGAGCTGATTGTCTTACTGTCACTTTTATCCATTTGCAAACTTTTAATCAAACCTCCTCCAGTTGACAAAGTATTAATTAGAACACAAAGTATTTTTCCTAGTAAACTAGTATGCTCCATAAATGCGGTATTAACTTCACGTGCATCAGCATACGTAAGATTTTTCATGATAATACGGAGACCCCCATGCTTCCAGGCATACTGATTTGCATGTGATGAGCGATAAATTAAACTTTCAAAGATTCCAAAGCAACCCATTGCTTGGGCGTTCAAAACTAATTCACGATGCGTGGCCAATTGTGTTTTATTGCTTTTTGATTTAGGTTTATTGTGCATTGTTTCAAGTACCATTAAATCATGCAACTCATCAATTCTATTTAGGACAAAGTCAAATAGCCCGCATCGTAAGCATTCTTCTTTAAAATACACGCTTCGTTCCAACAATGCCCGAATACCATATATTAGCGCAACATTATCTTGTTGCGATGGTGGGATAGTCTGTTCCCAGGACACAAAGATATTTGAATTACTCTTACCAGATCCTAAAGCGTCGTTAAATCCTAAATCAATTGAAGAATGGCGGCTTAGGTAAAATTCAATTAATGTCTTTAATAATGCAGACCCCTCTGGTATGGAACTGGGACCAGAATCCTTGCTCTTATAATTAGGCCTTTTTCCGATATACATATCTGACAGCAGCGATGCCCACTTGGCATTAGTTACAATAGTTGATAGTAAAATTGAACTAACAAAACGCAAAGCATCAGGAGCATCAGACCCAAGACAAAATTCTAAGCTTTTTTCAAATTGCTTTGTCAATGACATAGATGCTTTACTATTAATATTATTATCATTTACCGGGCATTCTGCACCTTTTGATACTTCATTTACTAGTGTCAAAATTGTCTGTATCAAAGTAAATTTATCAGCGTTTGACATTACTATTGCTGTAGATGAATCATTCGTGAAAAAGTATTTTCTCGACAATGCAAAAAAATGCTCTAACGTATTTGCGACCAATGGGCTCATTTCTTCAAGTTGATTTTCGCAAAAGGACGAATTAATTTGTAGACTGCGTTTTGCCAAATGCATTATCAAACCACCACACGAAATGGATGCGTCGGAATATAATTTACGCCAGACATGGTAAATATCGTTTAATGTGTTCTCGGTTAAAATGCCATTACCATTACTATTTCGCCCCCGCTTACGTAGATCGTTGGAAGCATTAAATACATAACCATGTTTATGAAATGAAGCTTCAATATCTTCTGGTATATCTATTGTCGCGTAACCTGTATTTGCAGCGCCGGAAAAATTTCGCTCTATATTTCTAATATAACCATCCCAGTGCATTCGTGGATTGATCATCTCCAACAATGGCTGCCATAAATCATAATTGCTGATTCGATTTGCAAGCCACTCGTCATCCAGCCCTTCTAACATGCTAAAAGCTCCATCTAGTGTGACCAATAGCTGCGCAATCGAGTTGGATAATGCACATGATGACACCGCTTCATTTGATAATATTTCCGATAAACCCTGCAAAATGCTTAACGCAACAAAAGATTGCAAGCCTAGATTTTTTTCTGCATTAAAATTAACACTAGTTGGGTTTTGTGACATACATGCAAATATAAAGTAGCCGCGGACGACATGCATAGCACTAGCTCTAACGACAAATGGTTCTTTTTTGTCCACAGCGCATGCCCAACTTTGTTGTATTATTTGCGGCACCGAATCGTGTATCGGCTCTTTCGCTAGCATCGCTGCAACGTTATCATTGTCATACTGTTTCGCAAAAATTTGAGTAATTATGTTGTAACCACATACACGAACGTAGACTTCATGGTCCATCAGTAGCCTTCTGCACCATGTAAAGTCAACGCCGACATCAAATCCCAGCGCTGCTAATTGTTCGATGCCTAAAATGGCTTCTCTAAATACAGCACGGCCAATGTAAGACCCCGGAATTCGGTGCACCTGCGCAATTTGTGTAAACAAGCTCGATATTGCAGCCAATGGGGTAATCAGCTGATTAATATCCCCATTGCCCGTGCTTATACCAGAAATCATCCCATTCACTATTGCCACACAAAGCCTAACTGTTCCTAAATCTCTATGGTTACATAAAGCTATATGGTGCGCTAAAACTGATATTAAATTGGTTTCAAACAATAGTGAATATTTCAACTCTTGTTGAGTTTTTGTATCATTCTCACTACTATTTTCACTGTAACATAATGCCAACGTGAGCTCTAAAATGCTTTTTACCAATGCCTGCCTTTCTACTGTATGGTACGAACTATTTGTAATTTTTACACCATCTAAAAAGTTCTTTGACAATCCATAACCAGTACCACGCAGCGTTTCAATCATTGTTCCTGGAATTTTAAACTCATCTTTTTTTGATTGGCCATAATTCATTTTATCACCACGGTGCAAATATACCGAGAGCAATGGAACAAGTCTATCTCGCAAAGCAATCAGTGCCATAATCTTTGCAGATGCATTCATCGACGATGCCATTTTTGTAATACATTTCACTACTTTCGATAACAAAAATTCATCTTTGCGGCTGGATGGAGATGTTTCCAAAAATCTACGAAAGCTTTCATACCAAGTTGCGCGTGATGCATTTTCTAACAAATGGCTATTGATTTCACAAATATGGTAAAATGTTTCAAGCGCGTTTGTGCAGCTACGATGCGATGAACTACTGCTGATATCATTTAATAACTCTATTGCTAATGATATAGTCGATGAATCATCCCGCATTTGATCAGACGTACGATCTGTAACAATTGAACGTTGAATAGAGGCAGTTACCATCTTTTGGACAATACGATTTGGTTGGAACCCCAGTTCCCAGTGATTTGAAGTGGAATTTACACTCTTAAAATGAAAAACATTTATGTTTAAATTTGCTCCCAATTTATCCAATGGAAATATTTCATTCATAGCATTAGGCATTTTTAACGGTTCAAGTTGATTTAAGCCAACTAATCTATCATTTGAAACAGCATTTCTTTCACTTTTGTCTACAATTTTTGACAAAACATGCACATTTTTCATTTCGGAATCTCTACATGTATCCGCTCGTAAACTATAACAAAATAAATCGTTCGGTTGAAAACACAAATGAGAAAAGATCGATAATGTAAGAGCTATAAACGTACGATTGGCATGGAAAATGAAAGCGGACAGAACATTAAGATTGTGCATGCAGAAATTATCTGTTGCATTATTCGAAAATCCATCGTCACTAGCCGATGAAAACAACCGCCTGCACAACTCTACACTTTGCGACGTACATATATAAATTACTTGTAAAGCTGCAAAATGTTCGATTTCATTATTACCAGCAAGTCTTTCAATGCAAACTTTACATAACACACTTAGCATATTTGCATTCTTACCCATGCACTCATCTACCACGCGTTTATCACTTAGAATTGATGCGCATTGTACCGCGCCAGTTCTCCATATGTCGCCTTGCGTGGTAGAATTTGATAACAAATCTGTAAATCGCGATATATCATCAACAGCAAAAGCGACACTTGCAGCAGAGTATCCGTCTTGCAGACAATCTACACTTTCCAACGGTTTACCATTAGTATCAAAAGCTGAAACAGGATCTTCAACGTATTTATCTCTATGTTTGGACAACGTTTCTGTTGCACTTAAAAATCTATTAGCATGCCTAACGAAATCCCGCAACTCGATGGATGCTGTATGCCGTACCCATTTTTCAGCGTGCATTAATTTTCGTACGAGATTTAATGCAATGGACGCCCTGGATTGTTGCGATGAAAGTAATCCGATTAATGAGATGGCCTCTGGCAAACTGCTTTGAACAGCAGATTTACCACCAACGTAATCAGTATCGCTACTGTGCCTGGAATCATGGTATGCATATGCTTGTAAATATAACTGGAAAGGAATCATTGCCTTTACAGCTGCATATGAAAATTTCATTGCCCGCGCGATAACGTTTCGCATGAACGTTATAGCAAATGTTTGCACAGAGTCATTGGCGGAAGTCATACCATGTGCAAATGTTTCAAATAATATTTCTGGATTTAACGCTACGCAAAACAGTGATTTTTCCATCAAATTTGTATCGCCGATTAATTTATCAGATGCATACAGCAGATTGCCATCTAAGGCAACAGTCAACTGCGAGTAAGCTTCACCCTGTATTTCACTTTGAGGGTGCGATAATAGCTTCAATAATAAATTGATCGCACGTTTATATTCACTCCCCGTATTATTTGCAACAGTGGCATGCCCATTGTCATTTGTATTAGCTGTTAAGCGACCTAAGCCAATTGATAGCCCAACAACTTGAGAAACTATCATTGCAAGGTTACCAACATTTTCAAATTTATATTGCAAAGCAGTTATGGAGTCTTGAAGAAAATTAAACCGTTCTTGTAAATGTTTATTGTTTGTTGAAATTTCGCTCCCAGATTGCATTGTATGAATTAGACCAATTAAATCGGTTCCTTGATCATCATCGCGTTGTTTTGTATTCGTGCCAGTTGTGCCAGCAGCCGATGCTACAACTTCTTCGTCCATTTCTAAAACATTTTTCATTCTATTAATAATACCAATTACTTTACGCCCATGGAAATATTCTTTGCATGACACTGGGTCAAGCACCTTCATGATTGGCAGCACTTTTTTAAGAATGTCTGGTTGGGTTGACGATAGCCTTTCATTTTGTATAAACATTCTCAAAATAGTTATTACTTGGGCAGGGACGAACACATTCGACGACTTTGCACGATTTTGTTGTATATCATTCGATTTACCTGCAGCTACCAACTTTTTAGGCAAAACTAAATTTAAGATTTGCACTATAATATTTATATCGCACAAATGCCCGGTAGTAACACTCGTGTCCATAGACTCCTCGCCATCATTTCCATTTTCATCCAAATCATTTAAGAAGCGGATTAGTCGTGAGGCAACAACACGATTTAATGCTTCCAAGCAACGTTCAATTCTTGCACAATCTAATGTTTCGCTAGTAACAACTGAACTAAAACCTTTTGAATTTTTTTGCATGTATGGAAATCTCTCTGGCAATAACGTTATTACATTTAGCAATAATTTGCGGACTGGAAATGATACTCCTGTTTTTAAGGCCGGTAAGCAGCTGATAAATATAACCATGGAAGCGTATCCTAATGACATTGCCAATGATTCACCCAACGCCGACGTATTGTTTATATCAATATTGCTGAGTAAATCAGCTTCTTGTATTCCTGGATCGATGCCACGAGGAAACGACTTTGACGTAGTTGCACTTTTTGCAGTGTATGCATCACTGTCTAAATATACTTTTAATCGCGCTTTTAACCGGAGAATGATTGTATTTAATGCATCGATAGCATTTAAAGTAGGATCGTTTCCATGATTTTCAAAACTACTCGAAATTTTATTGCTGATTTCATTTTCATCCCCATTAGTTTCAACCATGCCTGGTAAACTAATTTGGCCAAGTAAACCATGCAATATATCTGGACGCTGTAAAAATATTTCACATGGAAAATCATGCGCTGCAAATTCTGAAATGGTTTTACATGCATTTGCAATATTTTGATCATCGGCTACTCTTAACTGTGCTTGTACGTCAAAGAGTGCACTTTCATCGGAGCGCACCAATGAAATAATTGGAAACCTCCATCCACCTTTTAATGACAAAGGTCTTATCATTTTTGATTTTTGAATTTTTGTACTTGCAAGGTCGGTTTCCTGCCATGATGTTCGTTTCTTACCCTTTTTGTCGAAGTCTGTTACAATAACAGTTTCATACTCTTCAAATTCCACATTTTTCATACTTAGATTTACATCACCAGGTAACTTTGCATTCATTGTATCACCAACTAGAGGCCTTGCAAGCAACGAGCCGATAACCTCATCAATAATAGTATAAAAGTGTTCCGGGCAATTATCACTTTTTCTTAAATTTTGCAAACTGTCAACAGCACCTTTATTCAATAAATACTGTGCTGATACTTTTTCCCGTGACAAAGTATTTAAAAGTTGCAACGCATATAAAGGTAAAGTTCGTGTCCCATTTTCATCTACAGAACCGCTGTTTTCATTATTTTCATCTACCTCATTTTCACTAGATGTAGCCGTTCGATTGACCCAATCAAGCAATGCATTCATTGCATCTCTGTCTTGTATAATATCAGATTTTAACAACAAGCCGTTGGTAAGTTTAAAGTGCACATTTTCCAAAGCCCTGTTACGCACGTCTGATAGTGGGTGACTTAACTTTTTCAATAACTTTTGAGTCCGTGACATAATTGTAGTAGAAGCAGCCATCGTTGGCGTACGGTTATTATTATTCAAATCCTTGCACAAGCAAACAAGCAAATGCACACAGAACAAAAAACAAACAGTATAAATGTAACCAAAAGGGTACAGGAACAACACACAAGTGCAAGAACCGAATTGATGTAGCTAGAAGCATGCCGTGTAATGCATCCAAGTACAAAACAATAACATTAAATGGAGGAAACCTTTCCATATTTTTATTGTTATACTACTAAATAATATATAATAATATAATAATAATAATAATAATTTGTTATTATTTTGTGTGTTAAAGTGTATTTATAAAAAATATAATAATGAATATTATTATTATTTTATTATTATTATTACGCATAATAAAATTTAATAAAATATCACTACAATATTTAACACAGATTATAACAGCAAAATTAAAATTTGTTGTATATAGTTTAAATTCATCGACAAACAAACAACACTAATAAGAATAGGAAAAAAAAAGGGCGTAAATAATAAAAAAAATTTAATTTTTTCCTCCATTATAATACGTGTTATTTTTGTAGAATGCAGTACAAAATTATTAGAAGACAGCAAATTCAAAAATACCAAAGCTTCCCACAATAATATTAATAGGACAAACATACTATATTCTTACAAGTACGACACTGGAGGAGTTGCAGATATTATAGGGGAAATTGTATTGTAGTCTTACAAGTATGCCCATTGAGGCTTCCAGATTTGCAGATTTTATAGGAGAATTTTACTGTACTTTTACAAGTACGTACAAATCTAGAATGATACTAGTTGTAATTTAGCACTGTTTATCATTGCATTCATCTGGGTGAGGAGATTCCGACTATGTTGATAGTAGTTATATAGTTAAATAATTAATCAATAATAATTACTACTAATAATAATTGAAGAGTGAAAACCTATACTAAGCTGATATTATTATTAATATTTATTATTACAACAATTATTATTTATTATTATTTATTATAATAATAATTGACACATGAGTAATTAATAATGTACATGCACACATGACGTGATACGCATTTGTATGTACATTGCGGTTCATTAAAATCTACGAATTGAATTTACTAGAGGCGCAATCGTTACCAATCATGGGACATTACTCATTTAAGTATAGGCCCGTTTTTGTACTGATATGCCTGACAACATTATTGTTAAGTATTTGTATTGGAACGCAAGAAGCAAATAAGTGTAGTAAAAGTAATAATTGTGGCAAATGTACCTCAAATGATGTATGTGCATGGTGTACTTCACAGGGCCAAGCTGACGGTACATGTATGTATAAGAGTCAAGTAAGATACTTATGTGATGGAATGAAAGATACTAGTGTTGTAAAAGGTTACGGATGTCCAAATTCAGTTTTAGATGGCGGCAGTGCAGGTCCTAAACGAGAGGACGGATTTGGTGCATCAGATCGCACTGAAAATATAAAAAAATTTAAAGAAAGGACCAGAAACATATATGAAAAGACATTGAAATCAACAATCCATACTGCTTTACTTCATGGGATAAATGCAGCCCACAACGCTAAAATTAGAGCTAAGTACATAGAAAAAAAAATCAAAGCAGCAGTTGAAATGTTCGACCCGCTACCAGTACCGCAACCTATTATCGATGCTATAAAAGGTATGGTAGGCGAGTAATTTTTTTTGATATCATACGTATTCATTAGTCTGATACAAGTTAATACAAACTTCTAAAAACAAAAAAAATGTAATAATTTTTTTTCTAGTTTTTATAAAAAAATAATTGAGAACTCGTGTACATAATATAGAAAAATACAAGAGAAAAATGTGTATACCCAAAGTAATTTTAATTATGGGAGTAAAATATATAAAAATATTGTGTGCGTTTTACCCGGTTTTAACAAAAAGAACTTTTTTTAATATTTTGTATCTATATCTCTCTCCTGTGACATTTATTTATTAAAAATATCATATATCATAATGATAAAAAAAGAGAAATACAAATGTTTTCCCTTTCCATCATTAACTTAAGTGGCGTGTATTAAGTACGTCGTACGACGTATCAAATAAATGTGTAGGTACGCAGGCACACATAATATAACTTCATACCACACGCATATATGTAAGTTTTAATATTTATATTCATCAATTCGCACATACATTTTTCCTCCCCCCCCCAAAAAAAAAGAGTACGTAGTTTTCTACCCGTATTAATATATTATTTATGACCAATCTTCGTCATCTAAATCAAGGTCATCTAAATTAATTTCTTGGTTTGATGCATCATTCGTATCATCATCCCCACCATCATTAACTGTAGTAGTAGTAGTAGTTGCTGCTGCATCTTTAAAATCATCATCATCATCATCGTCATCGTCATCATCTTCTGCCAACATATCATCCAAATCATCTTCCAAATCATCATTTGCTTCCTCAGTATTGTTATCATCTGTTGCTGTAACTTGTTCCTCTTCTTTTTCAACAGCTGCTTTTGGCGGCGATGCGACTTTTTG
>JACKZZ010010707.1_pt1 | contig 17611 bp, 8 predicted proteins | sample 8027871 | NCBI WGS metagenome assembly JACKZZ01 (sample SAMN15724774, study PRJNA655200) | protist metagenome | isolation source: fluorescence activated cell sorting (FACS) single amplified genomes of... | place: USA: West Boothbay Harbor, Gulf of Maine | collected 2000-07-19
TGCTGCTTGCTAGGCCTCGCCGCCTGCAGCGCTTGCTAGGCTGTTGTTACAGCGCCTATCTAGCTAGCAATTAAGCGTATGACTCTGAGTCTTCTCTGCTCTGCTCTACGTACCGTCTAGCAACAATCCTATTAAACGCTGCGCCTTTCTTGCTGTAACTGGCAAAAAGCCGCTTCATCCGCAACGTCTTATACGACGTACCTCAGATAATGTTAACAATCCTATTTTGAAGAACTGCATCACACATTCATGCGGCAGTGTCCAACGTTTTCATTTCAAGAGACCCATTGTCTCTGCTCACGGCCTGCTGGGCAGCGGACAATGGCCGAAGTCCGAAGCCAGTTGCCCGATAAATCACTTTAGTGATTTCATCCACAATGATAGGCACAAAAGCAAGTCCAAGCACAAGACCCCACTGGCGTCCGTCCAAGTATCTCATTGAAAAGACATCCATAACACCAGGAACATGACCAATGAAAAGTGTCAGAAGAGTGGAGCCACCGACAGCGTACTGCATGGCTTTATTGGAAAATACGCCAATAGTGAAAATACTTTCGCGCATCGACCTTGAGCCGTAGGCTCTCAGCAGTTCAGCAAACACGATGTGGTATATGGTCATCGTCTGAGCGATTTCAAATCCTTTTTTGCGATCATCTCCTTCAACCCCAAGGCCGTTCCATTTCTTGTTGGCCCAGAGCAGACCAATTATGTAAGTCGCAAGACAGGTTCCAGTAAGAACAATCGTCTGAATAACGACCCCAGTTATCATGACCTTCTCAATGACAGGTTCGGTCCTGGCCCTGGGGCCTTCTTTCATGACGTTTGGCTCAGGATTCTCTGTGGCGAGTGCAACAGCGGGGAATCCGTCCGTTGTCAGATTCAGCCAAAGAATTTGGACCGGGAGAAGCGGGGAAGGCAGGCCGATGATAGAAGCAAACAGAATGAGAAATACCTCTGCCACATTGGTGGATAGAAGAAAGTAGACAAACTTGGTGATGTTGCAGTAGATGGTCCGCCCTTCAGATACCGCGTCAACGATGCTGCAGTAGTTATTATCGGTCAGGATCATGTCTGAGGCGCCTTTGGCGACATCAGTGCCAAAGCCCATGGCAATGCCAATGTTCGCTTCCTGGAGAGCGGGACCATCATTAACACCGTCGCCTGTCATGCCGCACACGTTGCCACACCGCCTGTAAGACTGCACTATGATGAGCTTATCTTCCGGCTTGGCGCGAGAGAACACCTTTGCCCGGCGTGTGATATTGTCCATCTCCTCCTCGAGCGTCTCCCGTTCGTTCCGCAAGTTGGTGAGCGCTTCTTCGTTGGAATCGCCGTTCTTAGGCTTCTCCTTCTCGAACTTATCCTCCATTGCCTGGATTTCCAGAATGCGTTTGGATCTCGGGCGGACAGTCACATCGCACGTGATGACGGCGTCTTTGGCGTCTTCGTTCTCATGTAAAAGACCGATGCTCTTGGCAATAGCCTTCGCAGTCTTGGCATAGTCTCCAGTAATCATTACGGTCTTAATGCCAGCTCCACTCGCTCGCTTAATCGCTTCGTTCACACCTGGGCGAACAGGATCCATTAGGCCAGCGAAACCAAGAAGAGTGAGATCGCTCTCCAGGGCCTCCGGTTCCTCACTCTTTGGCGGGGTCTTGAACGACTTATATGCCACCGCAAGGACGCGAAGGGATTCCCCCGCGAATCCATCAATCCCCTCGAGGATGCGCTGCTTGAGCTCGGGAGTCATCTTGACCGCCTTCCCGCTCTCGTCGATAACATTGATGCACTTTTTCAAAACTTGATCAGATCCACCCTTGACCAGAGCAACAAACTTGGCGCTTTCATACCAGTCGTTTTTGGCCAGCTCAGTCCTTTCCAGCAGCACACTCATCATCTTCCGGTTCGAGTTGAAAGGATTCTCTTTAATGCGTTTGAAAAGGGTATTCATATCGCGATCGTCTGTCTTCTCGTCGGGTTTCTGGCCCTCCAAATTACGCCTGACACCGAGCTTGCGAGCAGCGATCACCAAAGCAGTCTCCGTGGGATCACCTTCAAAGGTGTAGCAACTTGCATCGCCGCCTTCTGTGTCCTTCTTTTCTTCCCAGAAAATCTTGGCATTTGAAACCATGGCATAAGATGCCCAAACTTGCTCCACCCTACTGTTTTCTTTTTTTTCCGAGGCATTTTTGCATGCTTCTTCGTCGGTCGTGTCAACGTCGGCCTTTACGTGGTATCCTTCCAACTCACGCCCAGCACCGGTAATCTTGTAGGTCTGGAACCCAGTCATGAATTTGACGGCAGTCATCATACCAGCGGTAAGAGTGCCCGTCTTGTCTGTGCAAATTACGTTGGCAGAACCAAGGGTCTCAACAGAGATAAGTTTTCGCACCAAAGCCTTCTTTTTTGCCATGTGTTGCATCCCCAAGGCGAGTGTGAGTGTCACGCACACCGGAAGTGATTCGGGGACTGCGGCAACGGTCAGCGAAACTGACACAAGAAGCATCTGAAGCCACGCCGGCTGATCGGAATCAGGATCGCAGCCGCGGCAAGGCGAGGTGAACACACCAACGCAAAACACAACAACAGATATGGCCAGGGACGCAAAGCCAAGTTTCTTCCCGAGATCTTCAAGTTTCTCTTTGAGCGGAGACTTTGGTCCCGCCTCGTTTCCTTCCTTGGCCTTCCTGATCAGCATGTTAATCTTACCAACATACGTTTCTTCGCCGGTCTTGACTGCGACACCTTTACACTTTCCGGTGAGGACATCACACGAAGAGTAGATAAAGTTGGACAGGACGAGAGCCTTTTCGCCCTCGTCGTCAGAACCTGCATCTCCCTTCTTTTCTTCCTTCTTTTCTTCCTTCTTTTCACTTTTCGAATTATCGGACATGACTTTGTTATTCTTTTTCACAGGCCGAGACTCTCCGGTGAGATTCATTTCTTTCACAGTGAAATCGTTGGCTTCCAGGAGTCGGATGTCTGCAGGGATTCTCTCGCCGAGCTTGAGGAGTACTATGTCTCCGGGTACAATCTCTGCCACATCGATGGGGGTCTCTGCGCCGTCACGGATGACAGTGACAAGAGTTCCTTCTTGTGCGGATAATTCGTCCAGAGCACTTGCGGCGCTCATTTCTTGTTGTACGCCTAGGTAAGCGTTTGCCATGACAATGACGATAATGGCGACCGAGGCCGCGACTTGCTGCAAAGCAGCCGCCACAATCGCGGCGACGATGAGCATGATAACAAGAATGTCCTCCATCTGTTCCAAAAACAGCCCACACCAGGTCTTAGGTTCCTCGCCCGCGAGCTCGTTTCGACCAAACTGTTCGAGGCGCAGCTGCGCTTCTTCCGAACTCAGGCCTTTTATGGCATGAGTTCCCAGTGCACCCAAAATTTGGTTCGCCTCAATGGTGGCGAATTTATCCACATCGCGTTGAACAATGGTCGATCTCCACTCGCGGATAGCAGTATCCTTTTCCTCTGGCTGCATCTGGTCATAGCCGTCGACCTTAGTTGTGTCAAAGATCCAGTCGATAACCTTTCTCAAAGATCCAATCCCGAAAGTTTTACCACCACTAAAACTCTGTCCACCCCTAGAGCTGAGTTGTGTTTTTAACGTTCCATGGTCTGACATCAGGCTCTTAGTACCAAAACTGCGGCACAAGGAACTTCCTGACGTTGAGAGTTGAACGGTGCGTGATAGATCTTGATCTTGGGGGAAACCAGCTGCAGCTAACTGCACAGCTGCAGCAGGGGAAACTCCTGACAACATGAAGCTCAAAACCTGAAACCTGAAACCTGAAACCACAGGAGCTGCTGCTGGAGGATTTCTGATTTCCAACAGATTTCCGCTTATTATTTCGGCTTGGCTCCCTGACCTGTCACCATTTTCGCACGCAAGGGCTGACCTTACTGGTGGCGATCGAGGTGCTGGAATGTCCCTCTCTAACGGATCCCGAGGTGCCTTTGCTTCAGCAGAAATGAGCAATGTCCCGTTTGAAACGTTTTTTTACTCATAAAGACTCTTTGGCGTCTAATTTTTAATTTTGGTAACCTACAGTGAGGTCGTTGTACAGGCGGGTTGTCAAGAACCTGTTTCACTACTCATCTAGCAGGTGGTTTAAACGCGGAGTATTCTAATGTGTTTTCCCGTTAAAAATCCCACCACCTTGCATTCGAGCATTGCCCATTCATCGCGTGCGATACTGTGCTTTAATTCCTAACAATATCCTCTCGTTTCTTCAGAGCTGTATGGGGCCAGTTCATCCAGGATGCCCGACAAAAATTTGAGGCAAACAAGGGGCTTACGCTGCAGGCTGACATCGATGCAAAAATTGCAGAGGGTGAGAAATGGCTGGTTGACTATGCGCACCCTGATCCATACAGAATTCCTGAGGGACCCGGGGGCTCGAAATTTCAGCGCAATGTAGCACCGGATGTAGAGATCATCAACACCCATTCCTGAAGCTAGGCTGAAGAATAGTTGGCTGTGGTTCCAAATTGTAGAGAATAGGCTCTTCGTGGGGTAGAGCGGATGAGTGTACATTGTGGTTGTGTGCGCGCGAATTATTTGCTATGCATGTTCTTACGCCATTCAACGCGGCTTTCATGGCTTGTAGCTTAAAGGATCTTGCTTTATACAATTCTACAATGTTTTCTGCGTCCGCTGCTGTATTCAATTTGGCATAATAGTTCAACTGCGTGCTGGTTGAATAAGCTGATGATAATATAAATAAAGTCGTATGTGTTCGATGCTCGATCTGCTGCGCGCGCATATATGCATGCAGCTGTGCAGCAGCATAGCTGGCGCTAGCGCAGCAGTTATGCCCACCCGCCCTGATTTCGTCCGTCGTAAGCCGTAGCCGTGCACGGCGTGCGCATGCGCTGAATTTGACAGTTACTTTAAAGCTGAGAAGGCCTGTAGCATCCGCCTATTCTCCTCAATAAAAACTATCTTTGCTATAACAGCGACCGATACGTACGCTACGGCTCCCCCTGTTCTTATCTTGCATGTAGTGCTGTTTTCGGCAGATTCCCTCGTTTCTATGCAGTTACTCGTGGGTATAGTATGAACAGCTGGACGTAGGAGCAGAACGCGCTCCCACGTACGCGTGTTAGGAGCAGCAGAAGGACTGTTTGTGACCATATGCACGACTTAACAGCAGCGTCAGGCGTGATTGTACAGTGGTACACGTGGATGAGATAAAGAGCAGGGACTTCCTGTGCAAGAGCAAGCTAGAGCAAGAGAAGCCGATAAATTATAGAAAGCTGGATTGTGTGCTGAGGGCGAAAAGACACAGAAAGGACGGGCACGACAGTTATCCAGACGATGTAAGACAACCGGCGAGTGGAGGTGCATGCACAGCGCCCCCCACACAGTAGGGCCTGTCCAGTCCTTGCTAATAATTCAGTTCGACGGCTACGGACTGAGTGGGAATTGTGAAAGACGGAGGGATACTGGGTAGTTGTAGACGTCGAGAGACGCAGGGTTTGGGCGGCCGTAGATATAGCACTGGCCTTGAGTGTACTTGAGATCGATGTACCCGTTGCTTGCCTCCCGATTTCGCATCGGTAGTTTTTTTTTTTTCTTTCAGTATATTTATTAGTTCTGTCATAAGCATATGGGCCTTATAGTCTAAAAGCTAAAAACTCTGTTCAGCGTGTGCGGCTCGCGCGGGGCTACGCGCAACGCATGCAGTTATTGCGCTGCATACCCGCAGGTGAGCAGTGCGCGTTGAGCCTCGCCCAGTTCTAGCTCGAGCAATTATATTATTACAGCCTATTCATTTTTCTATCCGCGACAATAAAAGACCATATACGATCTGACGCACGATACTGCCATCTTCGTTCCAAAGCAAGTCTAACCTTAAATGCTATACGTATGCCGTGTGCCATTGAAAGCGGATGCAACAGCGTAGCTTGGTAGCTTGGCACTCACACAGCACGCAGCAACAGACATAGGTCACTGTGTCATTCGGCGCATGACATGCCAGCCACGCCATCGCCGAGGCTGCTGCAGATGACAGCCACCAATATACTTACACGGTACGGCGATATGTGAGACAATCGATTTTATCATGAATAACCCATCTGTGTGAATACACGATCGAGACGCCTCAGCAGCAGCACAGATTTGAAAATGAAAATAATCACACCTCGGTCCCACGAGAGGTACAAAAAAAAAATGAACAAATAAACATTAATACGCACCGGCGGTTGGTGAAGCACACGTGTCGTTGCAGTGTGTAGTGTTTTCTCTCTGTGCATGATCGTCTAGTCGCTCCGATTCATCGGTTTTGCGCGTTATCTGAGGCAAACACTACCGAATCTAGTTTTACGTCGAACTCATCTGTTGGAACGGCGTGTACTTTTTGCGGAGCCAAAGCGACTCCAACAAGTTTTGGCATCGCAGCTCCTATCTGTCATAAGCATCAAATATATGGTCAGCACAGGCACACGCACAGCACACGACACAAGACATAAACATGCGCGTGGCACGCGACCGACTCATCCACAGCCGCACAATGCACGCCAGCGTATACCTTTTGACGAGACTCTGCCATTTTGGAAAAATATCGATCGTAAAACCTGCACGTCGAGTAAATATCATCGTTTTTCACTGAATAGAGCTTCACACTGAAGGAAAAATATGCGGGTACTTTTGAAACAGTAAACTCACCCTGCACCGTGGCCACACCGGCGATTTTGTTCGTCAAACGCAACGCCAGGCACAATTATCAAGTCTAATTCTTTGCACTCCATAGCCTCTGCACGATTCTCTGATTGTGGAGGCTCTGGTATCTGCCATTTGTTCTTTGAGAAGCTCAGTATATCCTTAACACTCCTGGCCTCCAGCATCAGCATTTCCGAGTTTGATGTGCACCGTGGCACAAAACAGCGCTTTCGGTCTTTAAAAACGCGTTCAATTATATGTGACGTGTCAATCTCTCCTGTTGCACACCACTGGGTCAGTGTGGACAAATTGTAAAATGCAATGTAAAAAGCTGCGACAAACCTTTTGGCATCGATAAGAAAATGCACAGAGCTTTAGAGGCCTTATAGGCCTAAAAGGAAAAAAAATATCGAACTAAACCAACATGCCACGAGTTTTATGTCTCTTTCAGCAATGCCAGCTCACCTTTGTTTCAAATAATTGTGTGGCAACGTCCTGGCTCTGATATTTAAGTGCCTTTGGAGACATTTCACTGCAAGCAAACAGCAAAAATTAGCATGAGCATGAGGAATATAGCTCGCATAGTATGATGTATACTTTAATTTGTTCATCACTGTCTTCCTCAACTGCATTTTCAGTTGCCGCGCGGCGAGCTTTGGTCCGCCCATCATGATGATAAATGGGAGTTTCCCACGGGAGAGAGGACCGGGAGGAGAAGGGTGACGAGTTTAGCCAGGGTTCAGCTTCCAGTTGTCTCTATCCCGGTATCGATATAATCTTTTTTTCTCTTTTTGTATCGATAATCGATACATGTAATAGCTTGCCGGGCTTCCGGGGCTTGTTTGATGAGTTGCACGCAGGTGGGTTGCGCGGGAGACCCGGGGACCAAAAAAAGAACCCGATAAGAGCCGACGAGAACGAGCTCGAACAAAACTCAAAATCACACATGCAAATGGGAACTGATTGGGCAGCGGCCTTTTGAGTTTAATGAAACGGAGACAAGGCCGCCGTGTCGATTCGCGAGGGAGTTCAGACTTCACTAACGAAAAAGCTTTTGGTGAAAGGCCTGTTTCCGAGATGTTGATGGCAGAGGAAGCTGTCATTTTGGTTCACGACCATACACACTTCAAGGTAACTGCTTGTTACTTGTTTCCTGTTGCAAAGCCCGTGAGCAGAAAACACACAGAAACCACTATATTATTGCTTTATGCCAGCAGCCCCTTTGCCTCCCCTCATTTTACTATGTGTGTGGGTAGGCTCGTGAGAGGTCGACATGGCATCTGTCGAGGCTTTTTTCTCACCTTACGCCCGAGGCCTTCGAAGGGTCTGAGGCCGAGCTTCTTTCTGTCACCACCAACGCGAACAATTCAAACCGTCTCACAGAATTTTCACCGTTCGTCTGCTCTAGTGGGAGTACGCATGCAAAAAACGCGGTAAGAACGTGGTCAGTGGATGGTAACACCCGTTTTCGATTCGTCTACAAAACTTACCGAATCGCGTTCATCCTCGACCTAAGCCCTTCAACGACAACCTATAATCCAGTATTGGGTGATGCCGTCTGTAATACCATATTCAACACGCTGTCTAGACAACTTCGATCATTGGTATCTTCCAGCTCGTCGTCGTCGTCCAGTTCCTCCTCCACATCGTCTCCCCCAGATGCTGGTGTGAAAATCCTCGTCTCTGTGGCAGCACAAGATTTCTCTCTTAAACCACTTGAGGCGATGGTTGACAATGCTCGTCTTGCAGGTGACACCATCGATTGCCTGCTGATCGTGTTGAAGGCCAAAATTAAGCAACAGGTCGCCAAACTTATTGAAGAAACGAAACAAATGCATAGGGTTGCAGCAGCAAGTGTTACAGGTGCAACAAGTGCAACTGGATCAAATTGGGGCGGGATTGCTAGCAGAGGAACGGGGACAGCCACCAGAAGTGTTGGTGGCAGGGGGGTAGGTGTGGGTGTCGGCACGAACCGCAGTCGTAGTTCCGAAGAAGAAAACAAGGATCTTTCCCCTGCTGTATTAAATGGTCTCAGCATCCTAGACCAGATGCCATCAACAGCCTGTCCTGCTCTCGTCATCATTTCTGATGCGGTGCGCACATTGTCTCCAGATTCACATGAAAAATGTTTCGATATCATCGCAAATCGGGACATAGCCTGCAGTGTGGTACAGATCGGAGGAGGGCCACAGCAGTGGGACCACGTCTGGCCGTTTGGCTATGTGCCAGACTTGGCTCCGATGTCATACTTAGTCCACCGTAGTGGCGGGTGTTTCTTTCAGGACAACCCGAACGAACATGGTTGCAATATTGCTAAACCCAGCCAAAGTCACTTAACAGGTAGTGGCAATAAGGTCCCCCCTGGTTATTCCGGGTTGCCTTTGGGTGTCTCCACCTTTCTTGTCCGGCGTTCTATCATTAGACGATCAGTTGACCTCAAGATGAAGCCGCTTTCATTGACACAAAACAACAATATTGGGATCACTGAGACAAAAATAACCACCAGTAGCAGAAAGAAAATCAGCGCTGATACAGCTTTCATGTCGTGGCTCCAGAGAATAGATTTAGAAAATCTGTTTCAAACTGGGGTACGTGCTCCTTCCAGCAATACACGCAGAGACAGCAGTGTTCTCGATTCTACAACTAGTGTGCGTGCCATGCACAAATTGGCGTGCTACTATCTCCCGGTGTCTTCCCCAGCTCAAATTGTAGAGTGTAGGCTCATGCAAGGTTTGAGCGTGTGCTTGCCGTATTTGTACTGTGTTTTCGTGTTAATGGTTCTGGTTTGTCTTTGTTTTGAGCTCATTGCTGTTGTGATTTTTTAAATATCTGGATCGTTACGGTATGTATGAACCACAAAACAATAACACAGGTTTCTGCACCGCTATTGGGTATCGAACATTGTCTCAGCCAAAGACGTCTAATAATATCGCGGCAACTGACACATACGAGGTGCAAAATGATGTAGACGAGCGGTTTGTGATGATAAACCACTTTAATTCTTCACCAAGTGTTGCCGTGATATATGTGATACGACGAGACAATAGTAGTGCAACTACACACGCCACATCTACCACCACCGTTAACAACAACAACAACAACAATACTAACAACAACAACACAGCCAAGATTACCTCAAGTGCACCACCTACACAATCACGCAACATAAATGACAAAAAAATCAACTCTTTAACAAGAGATGGTCCTATCGAGGTGTCTATGTATGTTATTGGTGATATTAAATTACTCGAAACCCTATCCAGACATAGTAAATCGTCACCACCAGCAGCACATAATGGTGGCAGTGGCAGTGGCAGTGGTAGTGGAGGCCATGAACCAACAACATCTTCGGTCGATGTTAGGGCTCAACGGCTCCTTCGTTTTGTGGCAGAACAGAAAGAGCGAGATTTAGTGCTTTTGAGTCTCGCTAAGATGCAGCAGAGCCACAGCTACAGTCACAATCATGGACACAAGCACGGCTACCGCGATGATCGGAGTGGAATAGGCAAGTCAAAACAGGCTGAAAAGGATAGAGGCCAAGGAGAATCTCAAGCTCCCAAAAAGAGAAAAAAGTCTAAAGCCTCCGCACATAAGCACAGCTCTAGCGGCACCTCTTCTTCACCTTACCATAACTCTTCGTCAACATCGTCATCATCTCGGAAGGCTCGTTCGTCTCACGCAGAGATTTGGAATTTTCTAGCGCGATGTAATCCTGAACAGTGGGACGCGTGGCTACACACCCACCACATAGATATTCTGTTTAAAGTGGGATCTCCAGGCTTATCAGGAACGTCCATCGATAAAAAAAATTGTTTTCCCCTACACCCCCCGCATCTTTCCAGCACTACCACTCCTACGACCACTTCTACTACCACCACCACTAGCAATACCAATACTACTCCGGTCATTACTACTACCAAAACTAATAATAATAATATTAATAATAATAGTAATAGTAATAGCAGTAATAATAGTAAAAATAATAGTAATACTAACATTACTAGCAGTATAAGTGGCGATGGAAGTCTTAGACGATCTGCAGATAAACACGTGATAGGAAATCATGATATGGAAAACGGACAGAATACGACAACAGGTAATGGAAACGGAAAAGGAAATGGTAGTCAAAACGAGATTGATGCGAGCTTAATTGAGGAGCGTGGTGGGCGTAAGAGTAACCGAGATAAGGATAGGGTGAGGGAGAAGGGTGCCGTTAAGATTAAAATAAGAGAAAGTGGATATGGAAAGAGCCTAAATCTGGATGACAGTGGCAATAGCAGGCGATATCACAGTCATGGTCGCCACCACAATAATCGCAAAGCTAGTAGTATTGTTGATGTAGATGACTGGTGGGGGAAACAGCTAGTACTGGCTGTGCGTCGGTCCAGAAAAGAAATCCTGGCAGCGCTGAAAGGTTGGGCTTCGGAACACTATAATTCAGCCATTTTTGTGAAATTCATTGAGAGTAGCGATGCAAGTGGTGAGCGCACTACAAGCAGCAGCAGCAGCAGCAATGTAAACTCCAGATCTGGGTTTTGCATTGTACAGCCAAAGTGGGAAACGAATTTTCTGACATCTCTGCAAATTGGTTTTTTCAACACAGCCTCGTCCAAACGACGTCAGATGATATCGTGTTTACGACAGCATATCGAAGATAAAGCAATGTCGCTGCAAGGTTTTGATTTTGAATTCAACAGTAATGGTGAGCCATATCAACACATTCAGCACATTTCGCACAATCAGCACAACAGCTCAAGTGTTACTGATACAAAAGAAAACGCTAAATCGAATCGTGATTTCAAGTTTTGTCCTTTCATCGTTCTTTCCAAGCCAATCTCAAAAAGGGTCCTCGTGGAAAAACGAATGGTATCTTCCTCAGCATTTCATGCAAAAGCTGCAGCTGCAGGAGGCTGGTCGCGAGGAAATTCGTACTCTAGTAATTTTAGCCACACGTTGGGGGTGTTACTTCGAGATTACACACAGTCCGATTTGTGTAAAACTGCAGACTGGAGTTGGGGAAGGCTGTCGAATCAGGCAGTCGAAGAAGGGTTCAAAACTCTTGTCTCACATCGATGCCAGACGGGTTTTTTTTTAGTGGCCACAACTGTTAATTCGAGGGTATTTGTCAAGGAAATACAAGTCAACCAACACCGATTTCAACACGATATAAGTGCTCATGGAACACCTCAGTACCCGAATTTTAGTGAAAGAAATGATAATTGCTCATTAAAACAACCACAGTACTCCACTTGCCTTGTGCAGAGCACTGTTGTTAAGTTGCTGTCCAAGTCCAAGGGTGGAGACAAAGGTGCGTTGCACACAATTCTGCGCCTCGTTCCGACTAAGATTTCAGATTGCTCACTCTCAATATTCTCCGACATAAAGAAGGTTCAAGTCAGGGCCACAACGTTGCATCGCAGCACCAGCAGTAATGCTACTTCTAGTTACAGAGGAGTCACTGGCATCGTACCTGAACTTGGACCCGAAAGTCGTGTTCAATATGGTCCACAAATAAATACACCCGCATTGTCAACACCAACTTTCACGCACTCGTACGTGTCTGATGTAGACTGGAACACACTGTGCAGGTGGGTGTACCACCGAGATGCAGGTTCACTCGTTGCGATTAATACCCTCGACAAACTGAACGCATGGACTGCCACAGCTGCAGAGCGGGAGGAGATGCTTTGGAAACAGACGCAGAGATTGAGAAAGCATGCCGCGCTCACACCTGCATCCACATCAGCATTCACAACAGGGGCAGCAGAAGGCGGGCTGGCAGTTGACGTCGGGCAATTTGGACACCGAGGTACTAGAAATGGCACAGGTGTTAAAGCTAGCTCTATCGACATATCCATTTCCACTCTGAGCGCTGAAATCGGCATGATACCTGGCACGAGCATTGACGATTGGCAGCAGCCTTATATAACTAATGCTACAGATGGGTACAACAAACCTCGTTTTAGCCCAGCCTCAATCACAAGCAACCGTGAAGCATACAAAACTACCGTCGGTATTCGAGTCCCGTGCCGAATGAGTGAATTATTGTTGCGGTCCAGATTTGTCGAATGGAAGTTTCCTATCCCTAAAATGCTGTGGAAGGGCTGTGGCAATGACGAGAAAGTCGACATGATGTCATTCACACATCAGACAACACGAGTACAGCGATTTCAGCAATTACGTGAGTTCCTACGAGTCTCCTTAGTCGCGTCCATTACATCACAGCCGCTGCTCACAGATGCACAGCAGGCAGTGATACTACAGAACAGTGGCAGCGTCCATCGGCAGGACAACAGTGTCAACCGCAATCTGAATCATCACAATGTGGTTGAAGTGATACGTGAGCGTGCAGTGGCGACAGAGGTTGTCGAAGGAGTGGCAAAAGCTGTCTCTAATGCTCGATCTCAAAACAACCACCTGGAGACCAGTAGTGTGAATAATATCCCTCTGGGCAGGACTGTACTGCTCACCGTTGTAGCGCCATCAACCGAAAATCCAATAGGCAACACGTGCAACGCGAGTGCTGAGCCAACTTCAACTACGACGTTGGACCTACGAACCTCAGACACAGATTTGAAGCATACAACTACCGATTCCAACAATGATAACACCATAGCCGACACGCAACTCTCCGAGCACAACAGCGGTACTGCTACCAGTGCCAGCATAGATTGGATGAATGAGACTTCAACTTCAGTCACAGCTGCCATAGGTAACACCGGTGACGTCAGTGCCAGTGCAAGTGCCAATGCAATCGAAATGACTCCAGAGATGGAACTAGCATCTGCATACAACGGGGCAAACCATCCTATAACTCCATATGGGGCATGTGAAGGGAATTCATTGTCGTTTGGATCTCCTGAGTCTTTGTTCAAGTCTAGCGTTGAGTCCCCATTTGGTTTTATTTGTGCCCGTCAGTTCATATGTTCTCCAGAAGTCATGGTCCAATGGAATCCATCTGAAAAAAGGCAAACAGCATCAGTTCCAGCAGATTTCGCACTTGCTCTCGGAAGAAATTCGCAGACATTGCCTTTTACTGCTGCGTTTATAACAGGTTCGGTTCCCAGCGTCGCGGCGTCTATTATGAGTTCGAATCACGACCAGAAGGAGAGCAAACCACCAGACAACGAGAATAGCATAAAGAGGCGCGTGGATTCAATAGCTGTTATTGTGCACGAGAACTCAAAACACGACATTGACTTGGGCACTAAAGACATGAAATCCGCCAATGTAAAACAACTTGTGCCTGTGATGGCTCCTGATATTGTGTGGCATCAGAATGCAGTGCATCAAATGATGAAAAGATGTCACTCTCGTAACTTTGTTCGATGTGTTTATGCTACCACTTTCGAAGCTGTGAGTTATCAAGTTGAACAGGCAACCCTTAGCAAAGATACTTCTCAGCTTAATATCAAACACCACCAGCACTGCACAAAGAGCAGAGAAATCGCGCCTGTTGTTGTTTGCCGTGACGATTTTCGGAAAGTACTGCGCGAATGTATTGAATTTTCATGCGACATTGACGTATCCCCTCTCCAGAACTGGATTGGTGGAAGTGCTTCGATGGATGACATTTGTAATTTGAATCCAGTGGACCAAGCTTCAAAGTCGACTAAGCTCACCGGCACAAAAACCAATACCAACACCAACACAAATACCAAGGATAATATTCCCAGCTTTTCTACTTTCGGGCAAGTGCAATCCAACAACAGTCATTTGCGTCTAGATGCAGCATCGGCTCAAGACCTTGCTGTTCGGTTTGGGCATATTGTGACTTCTTTGTTTTGTCTTGTCGAGACGAAAGGAGCAAGCGAGCACAGTTACTACTGTTATTCAGGAAGTACAAACAAGCTGGACACCAGAGAAAACAACAATGCAAACCTCACATCTCGTCCTGACGACCAGAGGAGCAAGATTAGTTATCTGCAGGACGACAGAGATCAAACTAATACTTCGACTAACACAAATACCAACACTGGTTTAAACCAAAGTGTGGACAATTTTGGCAACATAGATGAGATTGGAAGCAGTGCCGAATCTCGTAACGACCACAATAGCCGCAATGATAGTAGTGACGCGGATGTAGATGGGAGTAACAGTTCTGATGACGATAATATCTACAAATACGGAGTAGGAGGGCTAAATCGATATAAATACAATATTTCGGGAGCTGTTCCCGCGTTTGCAGATTACAGGGATTATAAGGGGCAGTATAAAAGTCTATCATCTGGTGGGTCGAATCACTATGCTCGAAATATCCGTGGAAATACCCGTGACCGTGACCGTAACCAGACAAGAGTAAGTAGAGGGTATCGCAGCAGCGAATTTCATTCACAGGCTAAGGCTCCTATAATGTCGTCGATGAAACCCTATGTGCATCCGATATTTATGCGCATGGAAGGGCGGGCAGCTGTGAATGGATTTGGGCCTGTTGGAACGGGTGAGGAAGCTGTGGGGAGGAGGGGCAGCATAACTCATACCGAAAGGCGGTACAGATCAAGGTACAAAGACGGCAACCGGAGCAGGAAAAAACGAGTTGCTGCAAATGAAAGTGCGAACCGAAACTCTATTGACACTGCACATCATCGAAGCCACAGGCTTCCTTCTGCCGTTGAAATTGATCACAGTAGTAATTTGGAGAGTATTTTACGTCGAGTTGGAACAATTATTGCTTCGCAGAGCAGTGCAGCCACTCAAGGCACTGAAGACACTGAAAGGAAAGAGACTAAAAGCGAGAAAAATATTGTTGACCCGTCCTCCCCTCGACAAAGCAAAGACGACAGTGCGAAAAGACTCCCCAACACAGATTTAGCAAATGGAGGCACTAAACGTGTCAGTGCTCGTGACGCCAGCGGTAGCATGTCTCTTTCTGGCGCAGTTCTTCGCATTTGTTGTGTCAGCCTTCCCCCGTTTTTACCCAAGGCTGGTCTCTTTCGCAAGTCTAATGGGCAATCGCAGCAAATTCGGCACCAAAATCAGCACCAGCACCGGCCCCAAGAGGAAGTCATGGTCCATTCTCAACCTACTGTGGGATCACCACTCTCCCAGAGAGAGTCACCAGCAGAGGACCCATTTGACGAATTTGACATTTCTTCGTTATCGCCGTGGGAGTTTGAGGCCCTTCGTTTCTACCGGGCCCACGGCTATCTACGTTTTAGGCACTTGCCTGCAGCCCCAAGACGAGTCATGAGAAAGCTAACTCGGAGCTTGAAGAGCTTAATTAGCGAAAAGGTTTTGGAATGTCTTAAAAAGGCCCAAAGTGGCGTTGCCGGTGTCGGCTTTGATGCCGGCATAAACAGGGCCTCGCATTCGGACCAACGCGATGAGCACCGTGATCAACAGCGTCCAAACAGCCCAAGCCTGGATGTTATTGGGTACCAAACGATCGTGGAGGTTCGCAAGCATATGAATCGACTCTACCCACAGTACCGCTTTGTGAAAACTTTGCTGCTGCCACTTGAGTTGGTCCGGAGCGGATCCGAGGTGACCTGGCGCGACGAAGCTGGCGAAAGTGTGGTGGGAGGACGGCAAGGGAGGCTCAAGGGCCTCCGCGCTAAGGAAGCTCAACATTTGCGGAAAATTACAATCGGCATGTTTGCTAATCAGCTCAAGGACAACCCTTTCGTCCACATATCCTTCGTCACTTCCCCTAGCGGAGAGAGGACCTTCTTTGTCTCGCAACTGCCACCAAATTCCAGCAAGCCCTCCTCGCAGCAGCCGCAGTTTGAGGATGTTCCCGATGACAGATCCGATAGTTCGGATGGCATTCACGTCGATATCAGCACTGTGGATGTCACATCCGCGGATATCAAGGTGCCTGCAGGAGGTACCGACGATGGTGATAGCGCACAGGAAACCAAACGAGATGCCAAAGTTGAAGAACACGACGATTCAAAGAAAAAAATTAAGCTCCTGTCGGGTGAAGAGGGGGATTGGGTGGAATGGAAACCGCCTGCAGATGGCAATGATGAGCCTGCCAGCGGCCCGAGAAGAAGTCCGAGTGCCAGCGGTGAGAACCGAATTCCGTTTTGGATTCTAATGGCTGTGAACTCAAATGACGAGCTGGAGATAAAGTGCTGCACCGTCGGACTATCCAAAAGTGTTCTCAGCCGGACCTTGCAGCTTATCCAAACCGCTGTGCGGTGCGCCTGCCGACGTGTAAATCAGATACAGCTTCTGGATACGCTACACATCCAACGAAATTGCTCGATGCTTCTCATCCCCGCGGCACCCAAGTCTGGTTCTACGATTGTTGTGCCCAAGACTAAACGAACGCTGATGAAAGGCCGTTTTAAGGCGGGAGAGTTCAGGTGCCCCGTCAGACAGCAGCTGCAGCTTAAACTGCATAAGAGGCTGGATCGAGGTGAGGCTGTGACCTTGCTTGCAAAAGGGATTCTACGCAATTTTGTCGTGTACAACCGCAAGAACTTGTTTGTCTATAAGGAGAAATCCTCGCACAACATATTTTACATCCGCTTCTCAAAACTCAACCTGAGTTCACCTCTTGAGAGCGTACACTACCAAAAGCAGCAGCGTCAGTCGCATCTGCAGCACCAGCACCAGTACCAGCAGAATTGGTACCCCCAGCCGCAGCCAGGCGATTCGGATGTGCTGTGCTTGGATGTTTGTGGTGTTGAGAAACCTGGGGCAGAGATCACGACAAAGCTTGCCGAATTCTTGCAGTCCACAGTCCGAAGTATGGTAATATTAAAGGTGTCCGAAATCCTTGCTCGCAACCCACTCGCAAAGCTCGAGACATATGACCTTGACTTTTTACGCCCGAAAGATGCTCCTCCGAAGCGGTCAATTTTGTTTGGTGTCAGCAAGGGTATCAAGGATCCATATCTCCTCTTGCTATACATAAAGCAGAACCTGCTTCAGTTTATGTCTCCCCTCAAGCTCAGGAACAAGAAAAACCTTGGCAGTAATAACACT
>JACKZZ010019533.1_pt1 | contig 17611 bp, 6 predicted proteins | sample 8027871 | NCBI WGS metagenome assembly JACKZZ01 (sample SAMN15724774, study PRJNA655200) | protist metagenome | isolation source: fluorescence activated cell sorting (FACS) single amplified genomes of... | place: USA: West Boothbay Harbor, Gulf of Maine | collected 2000-07-19
AATATGCAACAAAAGATATACCAGCTGTAGTAATACAAAGCAATGATAGTTATAACAACAGCAACGACGATAATGATAGCAATAACAATAATCCGGGAACAATCATGCAAATTAATGTAGATAATGTAACAATTGGATTTCCAGCGCGTACAGGAGCAAAACAAGATGCACGTTTATATCCATCGGAATGCCGTGAACGTGGTACCTGGTATGCAGCTTCTATGACCATTTCGTTTGGTATTAAAATAAATAATGAACCAAAACGATATATAACGAAGCAATTTCCACATTTACCATTGATGACAAGGACAGTAAGATGCCATTTAAATGGTTTGTCACCGAAACAATTAGTTGGTAAACATGAAGAAGCACATGAATTTGGTGGTACCTTTATATGTAATGGTATTGAACGTGTTATACGTATGTTACAAATACCAAAACGTAATCAAATCATGGCAATTGAACGTAGTTCATTTAGGAAACGTGGACCAAATTATTCACAAAAAGCATGCGTAAGTAGATAGATAGATATATATCATAAAAGATACACATTTAAAATAAAATATCAATATACTAACACACACACACACACACACATTTATACCACAACATTACTATAATACATAGGTAATACGATGTGTACGACCAGATCAATCTGCAGTTAGTGTTTCATTGCATTATTTAAATGATGGTGGTGCAGTGATACGATTTAGTTTACAAAAGCAAGAATTTTTCATACCTGTCATTTTAGTATTAAAAGCATTAATTGATACGACGGATAGGGAAATATATGATCGTGTCGTTAGTGGTAATAGTGATGATGCATTTACTGCTGGTAGAATTGAAATGAATTTAAGAGAAAGTAAGAATTTTGGTTTATTTACTAAAAATCAACATTTAGCATATATTGGTAGTCGTTTTCGAAGTGTATTGCAAATGCCAAGTTGTATAAATGATATTCAAGTTGGTGAATATTTATTACGACGATATATTTTTGTTCATTTATCACGTTCAGAACATGAAGTAGCATTTAACAACCTTTCTGCTAATGACAATAATAACAGTAATAATAATGATTCATCAGATAGTGATGATGATGATTCACAAAAAATGGATGAAGATGATGAACAAGAAGAAGAAGAAGAAACGAAAATGTCATCAATCAATGCAAAAAAAGACGATGATGAAGAAGAGGCAAAGAAGAATTTAAAAATTGGACAACAAAAATTTGATTTACTTGTATTAATGTTACGTAAATTATATGCATTTGTTACTGGTGATATTTTAGAGGACAATGCAGATTCTTTAATGAATCAAGAATTATTAGTACCTGGTCATTTATATTTAATGATTGTAAAGGAAAAAATGGAAGAATTTTTAAATTCATTAAAATTATCCATAGATCGTGATTTTCGGAAGGATAAAGCACAGGCGGAAAATCAAATACGTGATTTAAATTATATGAAAAAATTATTAGGAAGACAAGGTGATATTGGGGAAAAAATGAAATATTTCCTTGCAACTGGTAATTTAGTATCAACATCTGGTTTAGATTTAATGCAAGCATCTGGGTATACTGTTGTTGCGGAGAAATTGAATTATTATCGTTACTTAGCACATTTCAGAAGTGTACATAGAGGTGCGTTCTTCACGACGATGAAAACGACAACTGTACGTAAATTGCTACCAGAATCATGGGGGTTTTTATGTCCTGTACATACTCCTGATGGTGGGCCATGTGGACTGTTGCAACATTTAGCATCTGCATGTGAAGTTGTTGCAGATGATGATAGAGCATATATTGCTAAACATGAGGAAAATCTCGATCAATTTCATCATTTACTTTGTTCCATGGGATTAAATAGTTTCTCAGGTGAAAATGGTAGGCCAATTCCAAGTTCAGATGCACTGTGTGTAGTTTTAGATGGCCAAGTTCTTGGCACAATCGAACAAAACGATGCAGAACATTTTGTAAATCAATTAAGAGCATTGAAAGTATTAAGAAAACGTGGAGTACTAGATACAATAGAAATTGCATATTTTCCACCATTAATTGATAGCGCATCATCAAACAACTCCTCAAATGATAGTAGTAAACAACGTAAACGTAAAAAACGTGGCCCATATCCAGGAATATATTTAGCAACTGCAGCTGCACGAATGATACGCCCAGTATGGCATCGATCATTAGATAAACAAGAAATTCTTGGACCAATGGAACAAGTATTTTTAAATATAGCTTGTACGGATGATGAAATTAAAGAAAGTGAAGAAAAAGATAATAAATATGTACCAACGCATGTAGAAATTGAACCGACAAACATGTTGAGTGCAATTGCATCCTTAACACCATTTAGTGATTTTAATCAAAGTCCAAGAAATATGTATCAATGCCAGATGGGAAAGCAAACGATGGGAACACCAGCACATTCCTTACCACATCGAACAGACAATAAAATGTACAGAATCCAAACACCACAAGCACCTATCGTGCAAAATAAGTCAAATAGATTATATGGAATGGATGAATATCCAAATGGAACAAATGCAATTGTTTGTGTTATATCGTATACTGGATATGATATGGAAGATGCGATGATTTTAAATAAATCAAGCATGGAACGTGGTTTTGGACATGGGACCGTTTATAAAACAGTTACCTATGAATTAGAACCTAATAATAATGAATATTTTGGTAATATTGATCCAAGATCATTACGAAGAAAAAAGCCAATGGAAGAAGTGAAAGAAGAAGATGCAACAGTATCAACAACAACTACTACTACTACTGGTAATAAAACTACGTTTGGTAGTGATAGCGATAGTGATACTGACAAGAGCGATAATGATGATATTAAAAAAGAAACAGATAATAATACAATGATACAATCAGTCGATAGTAGTTACGTTGAAGATCCTGATTTAGAAGCAGTAAAATTATTATATCCATCCTTGGATAGAGATGGTTTGCCACCAATTGGATTAAAAGTTCATGAAGGTGAAGCAATTTGTTGTATTATTGATCAAAGTACTGGTAAAGGACGTATGCAAAAACATAAATCCAATGAACCGGCATATATTGATGAGGTAAAATTAATTAGTGAAAACAAAGTTCGTATTAAATTACGTTTCAATCGTAATCCAATTGTAGGTGATAAATTTTCTTCCAGGCATGGGCAAAAAGGTGTTTGTAGTGTATTATGGCCACAACGAGATATGCCATTTACGGAATCTGGTATGACACCAGATATTATTATCAACCCACATGCATTTCCATCTAGAATGACAATTGGAATGCTTGTTGAATCGATGGCTGGAAAAGCAGGTGCTTGCCATGGTGTTTATCAAGATAGTACACCATTTCAATTCCATGAGAAACAATATGCATTTGAATATTTTGGTGAACAATTGCAACAAGCTGGATATAATTATTATGGCTCAGAACCATTATATAGTGGTGTTGATGGTAAAGAATTGCATGCAGATATATTCATCGGTTGTGTATATTATCAACGTTTACGTCATATGGTTAGCGATAAAAGTCAAGTAAGAGCAACTGGTCCAATTAATCTATTAACACGACAACCAATTAAAGGTAGAAAAAAACATGGTGGTATACGTTTAGGGGAGATGGAACGTGATTCCTTATTAGCACATGGGGCATCGTTTTTATTGCAAGATAGATTGATGAATTGTAGTGATATACATACAGGATGGGTATGTAAAACATGTGGTTCCATGTTAGGACCAACAAATGTGAAAAATAGTTTAAATAGTAGTGAAGATGACGAAGAAGTCATTTGTCGTAGTGATACATGTACAATTATGCGTAAGGAAAGTGCTGGTTCCGTGAAAAGTGATATTGTACGTGTCAGTATGCCATATGTCTTTCGTTATTTAGCAAATGAATTAGGTGCTATGAATATTAAAATGAAATTAAATGTGAAGTAGTATATTAGAAAGAATAGGTGGAGTGTGTGTTTTGTAGATCTGTATGTGGAGTTATATGAAAAAGCTTTTTTTATAAAATAAAAAAGTAAAAATGTATTTCTTCCATCATATAATTTTGTTTGTCATCATTTTATTACAAAATAATAAGGACCCCGTATTTTTATTATCATATTTAATTATTACACTTTTATTACTTGTTGTACATTTTTTACATTAATAAATATATATACCAGTATAGTTCATTTGAATAATAATAAATCTTTCACAATGATTCATTTCAAAAAAAAACATATAGCAGAGAAGAGATACATAGACAATGTCATACATATAATAACAAAATATAGATACAACAAATAAAAAAAATATGACTACTATGATGCAAGCATGTACATACAATTCACATAATGCTAGACCAACAATTACGACACAAAAAATACCACTACCAAATACATCAAATGGACAATTATTAGTAAAAATTCATGCAGCTGCAATAAATCCAATTGATCATGTTACTCATAAAGGTACACATTATTTTTTATTTAACTTTAAATGGCCACGTACATTTGGCTTTGATTTTGCTGGTGTTGTAGAAACAACAGATGATAAAAAAACATTTAAAAAAGGTGATCGTGTATTTGGTCAAATAGCAGGATTACCACAGTATGGTACTGGAACAGTTGCAAATTATATTATTATTAACGTGAAATATTGTGTTAAAATTCCTAATAATTTATCATTTGTAGAAGCAAGTGCTATGCCATTAGTTTCGATAACGGCATTCAACGCATTAAAACTTTGTGGTCTTCAAACTAGTCGTGATAATAACAACAAAAACGATAATTTACGTGTATTAATAACTGGTGGGAGTGGTGGAGTTGGTTCACAAGCTATACAAATTGCTAAAAATATTTTTCACGCATCATTCATTGCCACAACTGCATCATCTGGGAAAAAAACAATTTTATGTAAAGAACTTGGTGCTGATAAAGTAATAGATTATAAAAATGAGAAATTTGAAATCGTTTTAACAAAAGATCCATGGAATGATAAATTCTTTGATGCAATTATTGATTGTACTGGTGAAGCATGGAAATGCATTCATTTATTAAAAAAAGGTGGTGGAATGTGTAGTATAACGACAGGTCCAACAATTGAAGCAATGAGAATTTGGTTAAATGGTGCAGGTTCATCTCCACATGATGGTGCACCTACGATGGCATTTGGAATACAATCATTTATTGAAAATGGATGTGGTGGATCTCTTGTCAATTATTTTGCTGGTGGAAATGGATTACAAAATGCATGTAAAAAACAAGGAGCAAGTTTTCATCATTTAATTGGTGCACCGGAAGAAAATGGTGTTTTAAATGAAATAGCAAATTATTTACAAGAAGAAAAATTAAAACCTGTGATTGATAAAATATTTCCATTTAATGAAGCAGTAGAAGCAATTGCATATCAAAAAGCTGGCCGATGTGCTGGAAAGGTAGTAATACAAGTTTTGTAAAAACAATTACTTGTGGCAGTATATAGTGTGTGTGTGTGGGGGGGGGATTTGGAAGCAGGAGAGGGGGGGAAATGTTGAAGAAAATGTGTGGAGAGAAAGAGAGAGATATGTGTTATGTGTAAAAAGAATGGGTGTGTAATATTACAATTAAATATGTACCGGTACTATATGTCTATGTGTATCATATCAAATATAATATTAATAATATGATTCTGTACGCGACACGCGAGAAAGTATTTTATCTTTTTTGGAGGCGACAAATCAACTTTTTTGATATCTCTAGAAATAGCCCACCATATTTAAATTTACATCATATCCTACGGTCATGTCTACAGTGTACGGTGTACGGGGTATATTTTTAATTTACGCACGGCGCACATTTTTTTTAACAACAAATATTTAGTGGTTCTTATACTCATATTTTTTACTGTACTCGAGTTCTTTTACTCTCTCATCTCGCATCATGTGTGATAATTCTATCCATATTAAGCTTTTTAATTTTACACATTAATTTTTACTCTCAATATAAATTCAACGCGCTTTAACGTCAACACATATATCATTTTTTTCAAGAAGCACTTTCTTCGCACCACATATATAATACTAATTTCTAACATTTTTTAACAAATGTTTAATTAATTTCAATACTTGACCAAATTTCTTTGCAATATCTTTTGTCCATATCTCTCCATTTTCTTTACGTTTTCCTTTTGCAATTTGTAATACTTTCTTTTTCCATAAATTAATTTGATCACGTGTTAAACATGTTATTGTATAACTCTCTTCATTATTATTACTATTATTAATAATATTGTTGTTGTTGCTATTGTTCGCAGAAGTAGTAGTAGTAGTAGTAGTAGTCATATTGTTGTTACCACTACCATCACTATTCGCATCACCATGGTTACTACTACTAGTGCTGCTGCTGCTACTACTACTACTATTACTACTACTACTATTTGAATCACTAGATGAACTTCGTGTTAATAACATTAAATTATTATCATTGACAATATCAAAATTTAATGTGGAATTGTATGGGATTAAAAAAAACAATCTTAACACACGTTTAATATCCATTTCACTTTTCGTAATTGTAAATAATCTACATACACATTCAAAAATATCATGTGGATGAAAACATTTTAATGCTTTTGTTGCACGTTCTTCTAAACTTGGTAAATTACTTGTTTCAACTGTAGTAGTAGCTTTTATATTATTGTTAGTACTAATACTGGGAGATAATGCAGTACTTGTTGTTGCTCTTAGCATTGCTTTGTCATTTGTGCTTTTATTATTGTTACTAGTACTACTACTATTTGCCTTGTTGTTAGAAGAAATGGTACTTGTCGTCTTCCTATTAGTACTGGTACAAAAGCTGCCACTACGTCCATGATTCAAAATTGCTTTTAATATAGTTATAATTCCATCATTCTTTAATATTGTATTTTTCACATCGTCATTTTTATACATTAATTCTGTCAATAAACGACAGGCATGATCTTGTATAGATGAATCATCTATATGAATCTTCATTGCATTTAAGACTGCAATGACCGCACCGCTTTCAATTATAATAACTTTACTACTTTGTCGAATAGCTTGTGAAAACAATGCACGGCATCCTTCTAATTGTACACGATTGGATGTTTCATGTTTTACCATTGCTTCTACAATCGATGTTGCACCATGTCCATCAGTAATTATTTGTTTATTTTCTGCACAACGATATGCTAATTCACTCAATGCTTTGCAACCTTCTGCCTGTACTTGTGATTTATTTGGATGCTTTGCCATAGCATCGATTATAACTTCAATACCTCCAACGTTAGCTATATTTTTTTGTAACGATATATCAAATGCTAATGATGCAAGCGCTTTGCAACCATCGATTTGTACTTCTTCATTTTTATGATGTTTTCTCATAGCTTCTAATATCGCTTTTATACCACCTAACTCAGAAATTTGCAATTTGTTCTTTGGGCTACGAAATGATAATGTTGCTAAAACGGCGCAACCTTCTGCTAATAAATCAGCAGAATCAATGTGTGTATTCATTGCTAATATAATTAAATTCATATCCTTTGCTATGATCACTTTATTGTCCATATGATTCAATGCTAATGTACACAAAACTTTGCAAGATTCAGTTTGAACTTCTCTATTCGTTGGTAACTGTTTCATTGCGGAAAAAACGGTAGCGATGCCACCTAATTGTGCAATTTTATCTTGGCATTCACCAGCAAATGCTAATGACATCAATGCACGACATGCTTCAATTTGTACTTTTGGTGCATTAATATGGCTTCTCATTGCATCCAATACAATTTCGATGCAACCTTGTGCTGCAATTGCCTGTTTATTTGTTAAACTTTTAAATGCTAAATTATGCAATAAATTGCATCCAAATTCATTTACCTCTCGTACATTTTGATGGTATTGAAAAATTTTCAAAATCAAAGTTAATCCACCATTGTTTACAATGTTTTTTTGATTGTCAACATTAAACGCCATATTAAATAATGCTTTAAATGCTTCAACTTGAATCGATGAATCCTTTATATGGTATTCCATAGATTGCATAATTTGTGTAATTCCACCTGCTTTTGCAATACCAATAGTATTTTTTCCATGACGTGCAAAACAACGTAATGTAATGCATCCCCATTTTTGCAAATTTGGTAATGTTTTATATACTTTCATGATTGAAAGAACATGTTGAAAAATGTCTTCATTGAAATATTGTTGATATGGTGCATCTGTACTATATGCCAATTCAGAAAATGCTCTTAATACAAAAATTAATATTTTTGGATGATCACTACTTTCATATTTTTTAAATAGTGATATAAAAAAATGTATTAATGGTTTGATATTTGTTACTTTTGCTTTTTCATCCGGTAACAATTGTTGCATTGAATGTATAAATGCTTCAATTGCATTTGTAAATGAATTTGGTATTAATTCACCATCTGGTCGTGTTAAATCAAAGGATAATAAATTTTCAACATTTGATTGGGTTAATGATAAATTATTCAAAATTGGGCTATTATTACTATATTTCTCATCATCGTTTCTACTACCTGTTTCTTGTAATTTTGATGAACCTTCTGTACGCCCAAGCACAGATGGAGAGGAAGAGGAGGAGGAGGAAGAGAAGGTCATATTTGTTGTTGTTGTTGTAGAAGATAGTGATTGATTTATAATGGAAGTTGGTGATGATTCCATTACATTTGTTTTGACGTTCATGTTGTCATTCTTTGATTTATTTGACATAGTTGACGTCGTAATTGCATTACGTGTTGGTGTATAATACATCAACGTATCATTTTCTTTTTCACCATTACTAACTTTTTGTTCGTTTTGACCTGATGATGATTGCTGTAATTGTTGTACAGTTACACTTTGTTTTTTCTTATTTTCTTCTTCTTCTTTACCGACTTCAGTTACTTCTCCGATTTCTTCTTCTCCATCTAATGATGATGATGGTGGTGATGGTGATAAAATAATAGTTGTTGGTGATGCTGGGCCTGATATTTTAAAATTGGCCGTATTATTATTATTAGCTGATGATGATGTAATAGAAGAAGGTCCCATCATCATATTAATATTAATATCTTCATCTGCCATAGTAGTAGTTGTAGTAGTCATAGTTGTTATGGTAGTCGTTGTTGTTACTTCTTCATTTTCATCTGTACCATTTCCATTACCAACTGTAATTGTAACTAGTGATGTCATTGTATTGTATACGTATGTGTATTGATGGAATTTAAAAATCAATATATATATATATATATATATATCAAATTTGATCAACAACGACAATATAAATATATATATAATATATAAAATGCAGTAAAATTTCAATTTCTTTTTACCGTAAATTAATTAATGATGATATTACTATTTTTTTTTATATATATATATATATAATAAAAAATCAATAATAATAATAATATAGTAATTCGTTTTCTGTTCGACGTTTTATCTATATCAATAAAATGATGATAATATATAACTATGTTGGAGATATACAGCGGGCACAGTCGTATATACATATCTATCTGTATATCTATATTAATACATATAGATGTAAATTATAAGAGAAAAAGAGTTGATTGAGATGATCTAGTTAGTAATTCCATGCGTATATTTTCCGCTCTTTATCACATACATTCTTCTTTTTACCATATACTAAGGTAAGCATCAATTTGGAATACGTGTCAATATACATATTATATAGGTATGATATAATGTTAGGATAAGGGTTAGAATTTAATTTCAATCAACAAGCATTTATAGTAGGTAAATAGCATTGCAATAAAATAATGTGCGAAAAGGGCATGATATTATATAGGGGATACATATCAATATATCATACTTAAATGTAATTTAGAGTAGTGATGTAGTAAGTGATTAATTTCAAAAATGTTTAAGTTGTTATATATACGATGAACAACAGGTAATTAGCAGGTAATATAAACCGTGTAGAGAGATGATGGCCAAGTTGTACTAACTTATACTTTTGATAGGACTTCGATGATAGGGTTTCTCAAAAAAAATTCTCAAAAAAAAAAAAACTCAAAATCAAAAGGGCGCAAAAAATACTGCGGAAATTAATGCTGAAAAATAAAAATGAAAAAACAGTCTTTTTTCTTTTGTTGAAAGAATTTTTATTATTATAAAAACCAGCTATAAATAAAAGTTGTTATGATGGATAACTCTCTTCTTCTTGCGTGTTATGTTCATACTAATACAATAACAGGTACATACCATTGCATGCACACTGTGTATAATATAAACTCACACACTTTTTTTTCATTATTATTATTATATACAATATTTATATATTATTATAAATATATTTCATCAGCCCATGATAGACATTAATAGAAACATTTATTACAATAAAATCACAAAGTAATACAATAACACTGTTAGATTCACCAAGAATACAATCAAAAAGAAAGGCAAAGAAGAAAAGGTTTACTCCAATCAAAATATATAGATATTATTTATATTAAACAACAACATTTATTAAATATTTATTAAAAGATCACTTGAAAATAAAACGTATCTATCTATTAAATCTATTTATCATATTCTTATTTATAAAAAAAAAAATAAATATGGCAACCGATGTATTATATTATTTATCCCATGGTGCAAAAGGTATTGCAAAAGCATTTCATGATAAATATTCAGGCAAGGTAATAGTTAAACAAGAAATACGTCGTGAACGTATGTCAGTGGTAGATGGTATTATGGATATTAATTGGTCACCAGATGGTAAATATATAGCAACGGCTGATCGTGTAAATAATGTAACAATATGGAATCCTAGAACAGGGGAAAAAATATATGAATTATTAAAAAAACATAAAGAATATGTATCATGTGTACGTTTCTCACCAGATGGAAAATTTATTGCAACTGGTAGCCATGATGGTACATGTAAAGTATGGTCACTTGGTGATAAAAAATTGAAAAAAATTCATGATTATAAACATGGAGAAGAAGTGCATACGTTATGTTGGTCACCAACAGGTGATCGTCTTGCAGTTGGTGGATATAATGTAAGTGTTGGTAGTGAACCAATTAAAATATGGAATTTGCATATACGACGAATTGTAATGAAAATGATACATGATTTGCATGATGTATATTGTCTTAGATGGCAACCAGCAAATGATTTTTCTTTATGGGAAATAATTGCATCAAGTAGTTGTGCTGGCAATACATTGAAATTATGGAGAGTAAAACATGGTGATTGTTTACATACATTTGTACATGATGATTATGTAACTGATTTTGTATGGGCACCAGATGCATCGCGTATTGTAACAGCATGTCATGATTGGAGTATTACTATATGGGATGTAATCGATGGTCTTTGCATATTGCAAATGTACCATGATCATTGGGCATTATCAGTTGCATGGTCACATGATATGACACGTATTGCATCAGGTGGTGCCGATATGTCATTACAAGTATGGAATGCAGAAACCGGTGATTTAATACGTAAGAAACAATATCCATTTCAAATCAACACCGTTGAATTTTCCCCAGATGATGAAGTAATTGCATTTAGTTCACGATATTCTACTGAAAAATTAACAAAACCATGGCGTTCAAGAGTACATTTACAAAAAGCACCAGCTATGGTATATCATGATGAAAATGAAATTGAAAAAGCACCCTCGTATAATAGTAATAGTATATCAAGTCGTGGATCAACTGCGAAAACATCATTAACAGGTGGTACGATGTCCAGGCCAGGTACAGTTGGTAGTAATAAGAAACTTACTTCGCCGTGAAAGAGATGAGATGTGTGTGTAGGTAATATAATTTTACGGAAGTATTAGAGAGAGAGACGGTGTTGAAAAATACATAAAGTTCGTACGAAAACAGTAATATGGAAAAAAATTAAAAAATATAATGTAAAACAGATTTTAATCGGCTTGTAATTACGCCGTATATTGATAATATAAAATTGTACGTACGTCGTAAAAAATACAAAAGCTCGTCGTAGATAAGTCTCTGTACCGTGTAGTGTGTTTTTAGTGTGTATGATATTATATGATACGAACACGGTATAAATTATAAAAAAATTACACATTTCATGTGTGTCGTGTGTCTCTGCCGTCTCTTCAAATCCTCACACACGCACAACGGACACTAACACACTCAACACACACAAACACACACAAACACACCCTTCTCTCATTGTATACAACAATTGCTACTATTACCGCTACGACGTCCTTTACCTTTTCCTCTACCTTGTTGTTGTCGTTGTTGTTGCTGCTGCTGCCTCCGTTGTTGCTGTTGTCGTTTTAAATGTCCCTGTTTCAAACGATCTAATTCAGCTTGTTGATCAGCAAGATTATAACCACCATTACGTTGTTGCTGTCGCTGCTGCTGTTGTTGTTGTTGTACATATCTACGATTATCATTACCATGGATATTAGTAGTAGTAGTAGTAGTAGTAGTAGTAGTAGCCGTCGTAGCTAATCGATTACGTTCTTCTTCCTGTTGTTGCAATTGCATTGCTAATGCTAAATCATCTTCCTCTGAGTATTGTCTAGTAAACGATGGTGGATTATTATCTGTATTATTATAATTTGGATTGTTTTGAGTATTTTTTGTTCCATTATTATTATTAGCAGTGTTACTATTATTATTATTATTATTACTCGAAAAATCAAAATTACTGGCAAAATCGACTGCTGCATCATATACTTGTTCACGATTTGCAACTGGTGGTGCTTTTTTAAATTTCGAAGTTGCCAATGTTGTATCACCATCAATACCATCTAACACTTCCCATACAAAATTTTGTTGTTGTTCAAATCCTAAATCAGTTAATAATAAAAATATTTTACCATCACGTTTTAATAATGTACTGAAATGATTATTACGGAAAAAAACACATAATTCATTATTACGTACTTCTTCATGCAATTTAAATAAACCAGTCATCGTTAATTGACTAGCAGTTTTGGAAAAGAAATTTTGTATAATCGTAGAATCTTGTGACATTTTGAATAAATTCACTTTATTGCCATTAAACATAATGGTTGTATTATTCTGTTCAAATTCTTTTTTTAATGTTGCTTTACGTGATAATTCAATAGCTTCTAAAAGTTGTGGATCTTCTTCTTGTGTGGTAGTCGTTGTTTCATCATTTGTTATTTCTGTTGTTATTGTTGTTGTTGTTGTCTGATCTTTATGGTTTACTTTGTTTTCATATGTTTTATTATTATTATTATTATTATTATTATTATTATTATTTTCTGTGATTTTTGTTACTTGATCTTCTTCTTCAACTATCGCTTGTTTTTTTCCACCATCATCTTCTTCTCCTTCTTCCTCCTCAATGTTTTCATCATCATCTATAATTTTTTGACCATCAACAACCGTCGTGTTATTATTATTATTATTACCATTTTGTTGTTCAATTACAACTAAATCATCAACAATTTTTGCATCTATTATTGGATTTTTTATCATAGTATTAATATTTTTTGCTTTGTCATTTCCTTTTTCTTTTACATCATCTTCATCTTGTTTTATTGTTGTTGGTGCATTGTTGTTGTTATCTTCCACCTCCTTTATTATGTTATTATTATTACTATTACTTGTAGAAGAAGACGTCTCGTTTTTTTCATCATCACAACCTTGTTCATTTATTATTATTTTTTTCTTACTATTTAAATATTCTTGTTCAGCTGATTGATAATTAATAATTTTTTCTACTAATTCATTGTAACTTTTTGCACCCAATACATTGATTAATGATTCATCATCTGAATCGCATATCCATCCATGTACTAAATTAATGCCTAAAATATCAAACGTAGCAATTTCACGTGTAAATTCATAATCTTTTGTATGACGAAATTTTACATTTAAATCTAAACCTTTTTGTAATGCTGGTAATATTGATATGACATCATCAATATTCTTTTGCAAATCAGCATTCATATTGGTATTTGAATTTGCATCGAAGATTCGAGTAGCAATCAATTGTATGACTTGATCAATGGAAACTTCTGTAAATGTAATGGGTATTTCAATATGACCACGTAATAATAATACATTTGCAATAGCTAATAATGGACATGGTCCATTTTTATTTTGTAATAAAATTGGTACATTTCTACCTAAAAAATCAATTCGTTTAATAATATGTCGTGACATTATTGTTATATATATTAAAAATGTTTAAAATGTGTATATATGTATATATCTATCTGCTCCACGCACTTGAATGTATTACAATAAATAATAATAACATATGATATAATTGTCTTTTGAAACTTTTGTTTTACTATATATATATCAATTATATATACATATATATATATTTGTAAAGTGAATTGATGAATTTGATGTTGTTGTGCGTGTGTCTTTTAAGTATATTAATAGTCGTCTAAGTCTTTTTTCCATATAGTGAATGGTTTTATTAATTATATAGCTACCCGGAATTCAATAGTGTGCATTGTTATTTTTATATTATTTGTACATGAAAAAAGGATGAAAATAAATTGATGAAAAAAATGAAAAAAATGTTGCAGGCCTGTGAAAAACCTTAAAAATATAGTTGGTATCTTAGCATGAACACAGGACTGGTAATGGGTAATGGTATGGTGATGGTGTATGATGTGGTGATGGCCATCTCACAATTATAGTGCCTTTATATGCTGTGTTCCTGTTTTTTTTACGTTGCAGGTACATAGTACGTACATAGCATTATAGATTTCACCATCATCTCAGCTCAGGCGCGCCAAATCGCCAAATTCCTCTCGTCCTGTTTTCGATTTTTGTATTTTTTGTCCATTTTGAAAACGTATACTACCAAGCATACACGCCTATCTATCCGCCACCTTAAATTTCAATGCAAAACAACAACAACAACAACAACAACAACAACAAAAAATGGATGAAAAAATGTGTTAAAATTTGAATTTATTATTGAATTGATAATAGTGAAACTTGAATAGAAGCAAGATAGAATGAACAGTGCTTGAGAGAGATAGAGATAAAGAGATACATACACACATATATACAACTAACCATGTCATCATTAACATCGAATATACCAACTGGTACCGTTGATTCGAGACCATGGGTTGAAAAATATAGGCCAAAGCAATTATCCGATTTAATCTCCCATGAAGATATTATTAGTACTATTGGAAAATTAATGGAAAGTGAACGTTTACCACATTTATTATTTTATGGACCACCTGGTACGGGGAAAACATCGACAATATTGGCATGTGCAAAGCAAATGTATGGTAAAAATTTAAATTCCATGGTGTTACAATTAAATGCATCCGATGATCGTGGTATTGATATTGTACGTAATCAAATCAAAACATTTGCTGGTACGAAAAAATTATTTAGTACTGGTATTAAATTAATTATATTGGATGAATCGGACCATATGACAAACGATGCACAATTTGCATTACGTCGTGTAATGGAAAAATATAGTAAAACGACACGTTTTTGCATGATATGCAATTACGTCAGTAAAATCATACCAGCCTTGCAATCGCGTTGTACTAAATTTCGTTTTGCACCATTATCAATTGATCAAATGAAAATACGTGCACAACACGTCATACAAAGTGAAAATATTAATGTTAGTGAAAATGGTTTAGCAACTGTATTACGTTTAGCACGTGGTGATATGCGAAAAGTATTAAATGTTTTACAAGCAACATCTATGGCACATGATGTTGTCAATGAGGAAACGGTATGTTCCTCCACTGGTAGTCCATTATCCACTGATATTAAAAATGTATTGGATTGGTTAATGAATGCAACTGTGAAAGATTGTTATGCTAGCATCCGACATTTACAATATGAAAGAGGATTAGCATTAACTGATATTGTACGTGAAATTTCACCATGGATAACAAAATTAAAAATGCCACCAAAAGTACAATGTTATTTATTAGATAAAATTTCTGATTTGCAATATCGTTTAGCATTTGCTACGAGTGAAACATTGCAATTAGGTGCATTGATTGGTGTATTTAAAGCTGGGGTAGATATGATGGCAAAAATGGGTGCAAAGACGGAGTTGCCATGAGATGAGATATGGTGTTTAATAAATTTTGTAAAAATGAAAACTGTAGAGTGAGTGAGTGAGTGTGAGTGATGCAAGTGTATATTACTCAGATATATATTAATATATAGACGACTATAATAAAAGAGCTAAAAGTGATGTCGTTTGTTTTTTAAAATGTATAAGTTTAAGGTTTAGGTTGTTGGAAAGGCAGAGAGAAAAAAGTCTGTTGTTTTTTTATTAAATACTTAAATATACAATTATTTGAACTAGATATTAATTATAATAACAGTTGATTTAAAATGTAGTTAAATATTTTATTTTAAGGATATTGTTTATATATTTGTTGTAATAGGTTAGATCGACTAAGTTTGCGTTTTTTTGGTACATGTGTTAGTAGTGTAATGGAATTAGTGAATGGTTCTCTCTGTTCTTTCTCGTCGATTTTTGAATTATAAAATTCTTCTGTAGTAGTGTGCTAGTATATTAATAGTATTATTAATTATTAATTATATACAGTTAGTTATACATTATACAGTTATACCGTATACTGTATAATTTTATTATAGTATAATATATATAATATTGCAATATATTTATATATGTATTATATTAAAATTATATATCATATCCTATTTACTTGCATTTTGTTATTTTCTTATTATTGTTTTGTTTGACCAACTGGATAATTGGATTCATATAAAACTAAACCAATTTATATATTCATATTATATCAATATAAGTAATTTTCTTTATATTATAGTATTACAAGGCGTACATTATACAAAAGTGCTTATAGTTTATAGTAATATAAGTGATATTTTATTAGTAATAGAAAATATTGTCAAGTAGAGAAACATAGACGAACATTGTAGAGGTAATTTTTTGTACGAATATAGGTTATACTAAAGTGGAAATTATATTTTTCTACTCGAATTTATCTAGTGAAAAATGAAAAATATATTAAGTATCCTATTTTACCTCATTGTTGTATTCTATTTAATAGTGATAGATGACTTTGTCGCGTCGTCGTCGTGTTTGGATGTTGAAATAATATGCACGTCAGGTAGTTTTTCAAGTGAAATCACATGGGAGATACAAAAACAAGACAACACCATTTTGATATCTGGTGGTGGTGGTGAAACAAAATCAGCATGTTTACCTTATGGAACATTAACTTTAGTCGGAAAAGATTCTTATGGTGATGGATGGAATGGGGCAACAATAAAAGTTATTGGAGACGATGGACACGTTTATTTCGAAGAATGGAGTGGACCAACTTCTGCCCAAAAAAAAGTAGCGATTGAAAAGATGCTTGCTATTACTGTTCTTTGTCCCATTGGTAGTTATGGTATTATAAATTGCACAAATTGTAGTATGGGAATGTTTGGTAATGAAAAAGGTCAAATAGATGAAGCGACGGCATGTCCATATATTACTTCAACTTGTCCAATTGGTTATTTTTGTCAACACGATCGTATTGCAAATGCATGTCCAAAGGGTACCTTTAATAATATTACTGGGCAAACTATGGAAACATCGTGTAAAAATTGTTCTATTGGATATGT
>JACKZZ010013843.1_pt1 | contig 17600 bp, 20 predicted proteins | sample 8027871 | NCBI WGS metagenome assembly JACKZZ01 (sample SAMN15724774, study PRJNA655200) | protist metagenome | isolation source: fluorescence activated cell sorting (FACS) single amplified genomes of... | place: USA: West Boothbay Harbor, Gulf of Maine | collected 2000-07-19
TTATTTCAAAAAAACAAAACAAAAGATAATTATAGATAATAATTAATATAATGTTCAACAACTGTAGAACAAACAACATGCGAAGAAACAAGAAAACAACGCGTAATTATGGCGTGAAAACAATCCAATTAAAGGCAACAATTATTTGGAGGTGTTAGGAATGGGTGTTTAAAAACTTTTTCCGTTTGCAAAAATTGTTTTGCTCTTGGCTCAACACTCAAGAAAAATCAACAAACTTTTTGAATATCAAAAAATATAATTACATTATTCCAAACACCTTCAAATAATTATGCGGATTGCCAACACTCGCGAAAATTTGAAATTGACATTTTAATTTGGATTATAATTATATCAGATGCGGAAAACAATCGGAGGTGCTTTTTGATTTTGACAATAATTTCAGATGTGGATTAATAATCAACAAATCATTTACGACCAAACAGTGAAAATAGCGAAACGCAAAATTGAAAACACGGTGAGACATTTGAATAAAATAGAAATTGATGCAACAAAAAACATCACACAAAACAGACAACATACTAACAATTATGGTCAATTTTTCTATTCAAGGAATCTTAATTTTTTTTATTAATTGATGATTGTGCGCGGGGTGCTGTTTTCGCGCGTGTCCAAGATTGATCATAAATCACCATGATTTATCATATATATTTTTTTAAAATATGAGAAATGCTGCTGATGATGATAATGATATAGGTACCGGATCAACACCGACGCTGCCGGGAAATGCATCCATGCCCAATGGCAACGCAGGCATTGACATGGCAGGGTTGTCTGACCCGGAAGGATCGAACTGCATGGCGCGATCGTCGTTATCTAAGCCTCCCATGCTATCATCGAAAAACAATCATCAACAACAACAACAAAACTGAATAATAAGCGCACAACGAAAAAATCATAATTATTGAATTTTTCAGATTTTCAAATTATCCTAAAAAATAAATTGGGCACCAGAATTTGATTTATGACGCCAAATTGTGATTTAGGGCTGCAGAATTGTGATTTGTCAAATGAATGTAAGCCCATTCAATTATTCATTGAAGGGCGGAACGCTAATTCATTTTCATTCAATAATCAAAATGTAGAAAAGTACTTCAATGTGTCCAAAAACAAAAACATCAGAATAATTGAAATCAATTTCGGTCCACTTTTTCGAGTTTCGGATATTTACATGTTACCCGGATGACATTCTAGATATCTTCATTCAAACATTTTCTTCGTACACTTTTCATATATTATATACAATTTATCAATTACATAATTATATTTATATAAAAAATATGGTCGTACCTTCCCATGCCCATGCCAGCGCCTAGCGCGGCGCTGTCGCGGTAGTAAGAATCCGTAATTTTGAAAGCTTCTTCTGCACTTCCGTTCCACGACAAGTTATTTGCTAATTAAATATTTAATAATACTTTTAATAATTACTGCTTGCTATAACTACTGATACGAACGATCAATAGTAATAGAGCAAAATTATATAAAAAAGTTAAAAATGATTTGACAACTTATGAATAATGTAAAAAAAGAAACGAAATGAAAATGTTATAAATATATTCTTATGCTGCTGTTGGTTGAAAACTAATAATAGCTGATTTTTGCAAAAATAATAAATGAATGATGAATTATTCAAATATAATAATGGCGAATAAATAAATGCAAGACTCTTCCTGCCGAATTCAAAATAAAGGAAAGAATCAATCAATCCATCAAATCAAATGTTGATGAAACTAACTTTCGTAACTGTGATGATTCTTTCTTCTCTATTGTCTTATCTTTTCAACAATGTCTTTTACGAAGACACTGTGACTGTCGGTTGTCGAAAAGTTGACTTCTTAGTATAACAATATAATTAATTCAATAATAATAATGTACGTGCAATTAATTCAAATACCGTCGACGGTGAAATGAATTATAAAAAATAATATTAATTAATTAACATAAAAAATAAATTTCTAATTAATGTACTATTATTATACATATAGTATCTGCGTAACATGAAATCGGACAAGCTCAGAAAATCTAAATCTGTCCAATGATCAAGCTACCTGGTGATTTTGTTTTTGAAATCAAAAACAACCGTGTTCCAATTTTTATTACGATGTTTTTTTGTAGAAGAATGAATGTTTTAAAATAATTTTGATTTGTTTTCAGATAATATTTTAGAAAAATGGATAATAATGAAACGTGAAAGAGACAAGAATGATGGAATGAATTTTATCCAAACGATTATATTTGGATGTAGACAGATGTGTGAAGAAAGGGGAGAACAGAACGAATCACAATAAATGATGATGATAATAATACGCGGTGTACAATAATTGTTTTAACTTTTGTATCAATGAATGATTTGGTTGGCACAAACGATTCCTTCCTTATTTTTCTTTTTCTTTTTTTGATAAATCAATCACACAACAACAAATTATTAGTAACTAACACACATCCAAGAAAACAACTTTGAAAACAGAAATTCGAGCGAAAATATTTCTTCGAATTTGGAATAATTAAATATTTTAGTATTTATGATATTATAATTTGTTGTACAAAATTTCGTGAAATCAATTATTTTGAGACGTGTCAGTGGAGGAATTATTATGATAAATTGACGGTTGACTGTGGTGATGGTGGTGACTGTCTTTCACAAATGCGAGCATACGTTTTCTGTTTTTGCTGAATAACGTTTTTTTCTTGTAAAGAAAAAAACACCAACAAAATGCTGAATGATTAAGCTTGATCGAATGGTTGGTTAATGTTAATGATGATTAATTACTTAATTAATAATTAACCCGACTTCTACTGATTGAAATAATTAATGAGCTAAATAAGTGTACAAAATTATTGAAAACGTTTCAAGAATGAATTTGAAAATGAATGGTCAGCGGAAAATTTTAGATGAAGATAATTTTTATTTTTTGCGAAATTTTTAATGAATTAAATATTATGTTAAATATTATTTTGATCACGGATCACGCCTGTTTGATGAGCTGCGTATTTATTTGCTAATCAAATTTCGAACCGGACAGAACAAGAAGATATTAGTGATGGCGATGACGATGATGAATGTTGATGACGCGGTTGCAATGCTTTTCCTGTAATTATATGAATCGATAATTAGAATTATTATTATTATTATGACTTAATTTACATGGAATTATCATTAATTATTGATTGATGATTCCGTTGATTAATTATAATACAGAAAACACCGAGCGTGCAAAAAGGTCAAATGAAGAGACAATTCTTGCGAGCATTGAGTAACAATCAATTAATTATCGTGAACAATGTAGTTACACAAAAAATTATGGATAGTATTGAATAAAAATTTATGATTGTAATAATGAATGTAAATGTGTTTTGTTTACTACTGTCGACTGAATCCTTAAGAATTGATGACGAAAAACCGTTCGAAAGCGATCAATGGTTTGAATGAAAATTGTATGTAATTATTATGAAAAAAAAATGCGCGCAATAATTGATAACACAACTATTTTTGTGCAAGAAATGTGCTTCTATGCTATGTAAAAAATTACCGGGAAATTATTAGTGATGAACAGAAAATGACTTGTGTGGATTGTCAAAATTCTGGAAAATGAATCGCCGAAGCAAATAAAAAATGTTTGTTTGTCTTCTTTATTGCTTTGTACTACTAACAGAACATTCAAATGCTGCTACCTGCTATCAAAAGACAAAACGAGCAAATGATGATGTGATTTGATTGTCCTGATTATTGATTGAATAATCAATTATCGATCGGAAATTGTGTATAATTTGATGTGCCTACCTCCGGGAAAAAAAATCCGCAATAATGAAGAGATAATAATAGAGGAAAATGGAGCCGTAGAAAAAAATAGACGAAAAATCAAATGGATTTCGTGAAGAATTATTTATTGCTGAAGCAAATTATACAATTATAATGATTATTAAATATCAATTTAATCAACAATGATTCGAATTCATTTGAAAATAATGTAACTGACTGCTAAATTCACGCTTGGGTTCAGGAACTGAAGACGTTCGAACAACAAAACGTAAAAACGAAACTAAGAAAAATTATGATAATTAATTTGACAATGTGATTCAGAACTCTGGACTTTGTTTTTGTTTTGAATCAATTGATTAATTATCAATCAGCCTGGAAATTACTGTGACAATGTGATACCGTCACAACAGAGAAAAGAGGACGAATGAACAACTAAATGAATAATTCAGTAAATAAATAATTTGGCATCAATGGATTTGCTGAATAATTGATTATGACTAATTAATTATTCAATTTATAGCGACTTTCAATGTGATGAATAATAAATGTTGTTTGAAAATCAACAAAAAAGGTTCGTTCAATAACATCGATAAAAATAATCCTTAATGACTGAATTGTTATTATTTGACTTATTTTAGTTGCCAAAATCGTGCAAGAATAGATACTAAAATAATTAGATAATTGAATCTGTACTAAAGCGTGCGCGTTACTACAAAAGTGAAAATGAATTCAATCTGTATCGATTCTCTGAATATTTATGCAGAATGAGCATCAAGAAAAAATTAACATGAGCCCAGATACGATCGAAACAACACAAACGTATGATGAGATCGAGATAGATTGATTGATTCGAAACACGGTTGGGTTTGATTTATGATCATTAATTTGATTTAAAATATTTAAACTAGTATGATCATTATTCTTGATGATATGATCAATACTGGCAATGATCTGGCATCAGCATACAGAACCTTTGTTGCCTCGGCAAATATGTTATTTATTTGATTCAAAATTGATGATTGATGATGAATTAATAATCCAAATTGATGTGTAAGAGGACACAAAAATCGTCACGCAATGTTGAATTGTTTTGGGAAAAATCGCGCTATCAATCACAACAAAAAATGGAATAAAACGCAATTCGCTTGTCCAGAATTTACATTGAGATCATGAATACATCAAAATCATTTTGCCGCTTGCAAAATTTGGAAAAATGATTCATTGAAGAAAGACGGCTTGGTGTGACGACATTTCCATTGATTAATGTCTGAATTTTTTGATTTTGTTGTTCAAAACTACGTGATAAAATCGCATCCTCTCATACACCGACGTGGATTAATTACTTGATCAATAATTCATTGTTATCATCTTTCTGATTGTCGCCATTCAATAAATGATAATAGAAGAATGTGGCTTTTGTGACACAACGATTGCGCATTTGATATAATACATGACAAGAAACCAACCACTTTCGAATGCTGTCTGTTGATACACTGGGAATGGTGATGATAGTTTTGTTTTCCGTTGGCGATTTGATTGTTTGTTTTCTCTTGACGCGGAGCGCGCAAGAGAGCGTAATCAGCTTACTGGGGGCCACGGCGCGTCAAGAGAAAATTTTTGCAAAATACAATTATTATTTAATTAATTGATCATTCCAAACACCCCCAAATTAATTCAAAAACTGGTTTGTCATCACCCGGTGGAAATTCCCCTTGTCAGAATCGAGGCATGTACTAAATAACAAACGCGAATGATTGTATTAATATGAATTTCAATGAACCTGTGTTTGAACCACCTGCTGTTCTAAAGAACATAATATTCAGAACACGAGAAAAAACAATCGCTTAACAAAACATGTTAAATAATTATATAATATGGTAATTTAACAAGTTGATCAATGTGAATGAATCGATTTTTGTCATTCACATTATCACAAAGCTGTTCGAATACGCAACGATTACATCAACTCTCAATAAAGTATTATTAATTATTTGGGTATTTAACTAATTATTACTCAGATGTGTAAATCAAATTAATATCATATCATCATCACCGTCATCGACTACAATTCACAATATTATTGGAACGTCGTTTCTGTCAAGAATGACATCACCAAAAAAAAAGAGAGACAATAATAACTCAAGACGTTTCACACTGCACAATTATACGATGTGCACGTTTACAAACTTGTTTGTACACGTTGGTTTTCGATTTTTCGTCGTTTACATTGATAATTAATTATCTTCGAAATTTAAAAATACGCTGCTGACTCATATTACAATCAAATTGTTATTATTACTCTCAATAGATTAATAATTAATAAAGAAAAAACATTGTGTTTAAATAATATTAATTATGTCATTAGATTCGATCAAGCTCAATCATTCAAACTTCTGCAAACTTGCTATAATTCGCGACAAACACTCCCTGATATTACCGTTGGAACGATCGGTGAATAAATTAATTTGAGAGAAAAAAACGTTCGGCGAATATATAGTGTGAATCAAGACACTTCTCCACACAAAAAAATGTGTATATGCCTACAAACAAGGCAATACACTGCATGAATGTGGTTCGATTTGCCCACCGATAATGTTGGAGGAATTGTCACGCTGTGTTTGTTGTCTCTTCATCGAGAAACATCGATAAAATGACAAATGTCAATAATAATTTGGATGGGAATGTTCGGACACACATTTTGGAAAAAACAAGATGGTACCTGCCTGCCCTCCATAAATGTGGTGCGATGTGATCACCTGCGATTTCTCGAGGAATGTTTTAGGTATAATTAGGCATGATTGACTATCAATAATCATGTCAAACATGATGGCAACAATCAATCAATCTTGATAAACGTGATAACATAAATTTGGATTGACTTCTTCGGACACACATTTTGGAAAAAGCAATTCTCACTCATCTTTTCGACTTGTATTTGTTCACACGTGTAACAAATATTGTTTCGGACTGAGATCATGCTTTTGTTTTGGATTCCGACAAAATTATGTTTTTCAGGAAAATGTTTTCCTCAAACAGAACAAAATTTGATGATTGGAATCATTTGAAATAAAACAAACGCGAGAAAAGAATAATACTGTATAAACTCAACGAAATGAGAGCCTTGATGAACTGGAACCATGAACCATTTTGAAATTGAAATCATGTCAGTTCATATTGACTGAATGGATAATTCATATTTATTTTAAAAACGTCTTCGTCATGTTGAGTTAGTACCTGAAATTTCGCCCATAATCATTTTGTCATTCATGCATGGATGTGCACGATTTGAATTATTATTTCATCACTCACTGATGATGAGTAAATGTACCCGAAATGAACTTGACCTCGGCGGTGGCTTCGATTTAGAAGTATTCAAATTATTTCAAAAATCTTTCATTTTATTTCACCATACAATATCACCGCATTTTTTTCAACCATGCCCATTACGTTGTGCAAAAAAAAAAACGTTCGAAACCATTTCCAATTATCATAATTTGGTTGGAAATAATTAATCGCATGCTGGCAACAATCAAATGTTGCCTATCCCTGGCCATGTCACTACAAATGTATTTATATTATGATATTTGAAATCAATTTTTCAAATTTAAAACAGATAAATTCACAAGATTATGAGACTTAGAGCTAATGGTATTATCAAATAATGATTTCAAACGACAAAATTGATTTTCATTGAATTTATACTGATGGGATTCAAATACAATAGCTCACCGATTGATAAAACTGGAACATTCAAATTATATTATGAATTTGAATCAAAAACTGATCTTATAGAATTACAATTGATTAAATTCATAGAATTAATTAATTAATGAAATAGGATTGAGCATGAATTGATGGTAAATAATTGTTGATTCAAATTTTGAAATTTTCATTTGTATCGACACAAAATACACAATGGTGAATGAAAATATTTTGTTTTCAAAAAAAACATTGAAATTATTGATAAATGAAAGAATGACTGACGTGTGCTGTGATTCGGATCCCTAAATGATGGGTGACTTGACTGAACTTGATTATTATTATGTTGCTTATCTATGCCGCATTTGGCCGTTAGGAAGATTTCATATGAGATAAATCCTCAGGATCAACGAACGGAGATCATGAGGATTGAAAATTGAACAACATGAATCAGACGTAAAACCCACCAATCTGATCGATCTACATGAATGAATATAATGATCGTTAATTAATTGTGTTATCAAAAAATACGTACGTATACGACATCATGCAAGACAAATGAATGGAACAAACAACCTGTCTGCAAAATGATGATGAATAATAATGATAAACAATTAATAATACGAAATATTGACTTACATCGAATAGATTGGCAGAATTTTGTGATCTGAAACGATGCTGCTTTACGTAGATGAGGTTTTTAGTTTCACAATGAAAACTGACACTGACACGCACACCACGTCACGCTTGTTTAATGCTGATATCATAAATCCTTCGACAAAGAATCGAACTAAAAATACGCCCTTCCCTTTTTCAAACATTTGTGATGATATGCTTTTCATAACAATACAACCATAAGCACATCATCTCAAGCTACACGCATTAAAACGTTTTAAAAGTAAAACGCTGATTTTTGGTTGGGGACGTTGATTTTGTTTTTGACATTCCATAATAACGAAATTACGATGAAATAATTACAACATAATGTGGAATGTGATCGAACACGAAAATGTGTTCGTTTTGAGAATTTTCAGATTCATGATTTTCGGAAATGGTTACAAAAGCATTTTGAACAAAAACAAACTACCAATTGACATGTCCAAAAGGTCTGGAATTAATTATTTAAGACGATAATAAATCCCCCAGATGATCATGCGAAACCATTTCGCATGACCATGTCCGCTGACAAATCCGCTCAGGATACCCCCGACGGACATGTCTAAGAACTTGAGAATTAAACGATCCCTAACTAACTATTTGGTTTTGTCGCCAAAATTGCATTTCGATTTAAAAATTAAATTTAATATTAAAGACGCCGAAAATTGAGACCCTGCCTATCCCTGCGTGTTAATCAATTCTTTTCACAACAATCACAATCACACTCACAAACACAATATCTCACATTGGCTGAATGTGTTAAGAAAATATTTTAAAATACAAATTAATGAATTATTTACTTACTCATGACAATTTATCAAATGATAATATCCACTATTTCTGACTAACATTGTTAAGCTACAACTTTTATCTTTGTTGAAACAAAATCATATTAACGTCATACTGAATAACATCAATTTGAAAATGAAAATCACCATCTGATTTCAGTTTCATGATTATGTTGTTGATATTATGATTTCGAAATTGAATCATTTTTATCATCCAAAAAAAACCTTTGGGTTATCACTATTATCAATACTGTTATCACTATTCATAATTAATTAATTAGTTCTAATATAGATGTTTAATTTTCATTTGTCATTCATCTAATATCATGAATGACAAATCACTTTAAGATTCAACCAACGCGTGATGATTCACAAACACAATCACAAACACGGTCATACAAACACAAACACACTAACACATACACAGTAACATGCTCCTCGCAACACATATTCATATCTTCTTTTTTGTGATGTAATCTAAACAACGACGGACAACGGATATTATGAAAGACGACCATAAGAATCAAATTCAAATCGGAGTTTAAAATCGAAAATACAGATACAGCGTGAAACCAAATATTCAATGAAAAATTGATTCAATGAATTAATCAATTGATGATCATCATGATTTTGGTTTAAATATCCAATTGTCACGCTAAATCAAGACCACCAAATCCAGTCGTTGGCTTTTGAGCAGCTACTTCGCTATCCTGACGATCTGGTTCTTCTTGTTGTTGCTCTTGTTTGCATGTACTACTGTGGGATTGTTCTTGCTTCTGCATGACACAAAAACCAAACAAACAAACAAACAACTTCGACAAACAAAAACGGCGTGGATATAATAATAATAATAACAATAATGATAATCTGCGTCAATCTAACATCCACATCGAGCGACGTTAGACACGCACGCGAACAAAATATAATGATGTCTGGTCAGAAACAAATACATTAACGGCAATCGGTGCAAATTTTGGGCTGCCAGGAGCGGAAAGAAAACACTCAACCATAATATAAATAAATAATGTGTACCAATGCCAAAAAACAAAATGGAAGAACATGTTTTTCGATGAAACAACACGAAAAAATGTTTGCGCGCATCTAAAATTCCATCATTTGAAGATCAATTCTTCCCAGCGCCACTATATAATGAATATCCACACTGCAAACAACGATGAATGTTTTTATGATGGTTTTAAGCGCATATGCGTTCAATGTCTATATATAATTATCCCGCCTGGTCCTCAATGAGTACAATAAAAGTGTACACTTTTGGATTTCACATATTATGCAAGTTTGATTACGCTTACTACTTATTAACCATCGACAATAATCGACAAGTAGGTCGCCGGTAAGTCGAGGATTGCTCAAGAGCCATCATAAAGTCGTGAGAGGGCTGGTTGATGTGCGGTTTATGTGTCTTTTGTTGTGTCATGTGATTCGTTCGTTCATTTGCGTGTAGCCGGGCCCACGAACCAGTATTTCGTGAGTAGTGGGCAGGTTCGTCCCTCCCGGATATTACGTCACCGAGAGTGTTGACGTTAAACGATTCAAAAAAAAAAAATCCGAGGACCGATACATATACACGCCGATGGAGATATACCGATGGCGACGACGGCGGTGAATTGACGGAAACTGGCAGAGCTGTCGGCGCTCGACACTGGTTCGGAAACAAAACTGACGTGTGGTCCGTCGAGCAAGAATTCCTGATGCGCTCGCAAGACTCTTCTTGCGCCTTTTGCAGCGCCAATTTTGCATCGTCCTCCTCCTCCTCCTGCTTTTCCGCCCCCCAAACATCTTTTTCACCTGCTGCGATTTGTTGATCATCTGCTGGCAAGGAAAACTGAAGATATATAATACCGGACAAAGTCTCGGTGCGTTCCCCATTACCTGAACAAAACAAAATCAAATTTATTGAATGAAAAACAATGAAACAACAATAATTTCAATTGGTCGACTACAATATCAATGCAAAAACTGTTTTTCTTGGAGTATAATCTCAGTATAATAATTGGAAATAAAATTGTAAACTTTTGATTGTATGGAATGAATTACCGTTCCGCCCTTAATGAATGATCAAATGGGCTTACATCAAATTCGCGACGCGTTTCGATTGCCCATCGCAATCAGCAACTGGCTACTAGGCCCACGTACAAAAGGGCCTGGCAACCAATTGATGATTGCGATAATTCATAATTTTTCATTCAATCAAAAATTTAAAATTCGATTGCAAATTTTCAGATTCATTTAAATCAATTTCGGTCCACTCTTTGGAGTTTCGGGTGTTTACATTTTCCCGGAGGGGATTCTGGATACGTTCATTCAAAATGCTTTTCAATTTCAAATTTCACACATTTGGGTAAGCCCAAATACCAAAAACAAAATCTTTTCAATGAATTTGACTGAAAATTATTAATTACCTGCCAATACATCCCGACCGACGGTAAAAGTGAAGAATGCCTCACAAGTGGCCAAAATGAGCTCAGCGTTCTCAGCCGACCTGATATGATACACCGTGCTTGCCAGACCAGTGGCGTAATCTGGGGCCGAGGAGGATGAGGAGGAGGATCCGTCTGTGAAAATACTTAGTTCCAACGGCTTCGCAGCGGCACTGTCAGGCACGATGAGGACACTCTCATGACTAACCAACTTGTGCAAATCCGCAAAAGCTTCACCCCCACTAAATGTCCTGAAAATTGTTTCGTGGGATGTGGTAAAGATAACGTGATTTCAACGCGTAAATAATTTACAATTCAATGCCCTCGAGTTTTTTAATCAACAAATTATGCCACACGGTGTTAAATTCACAATAATTACTCAAATTCGTTTTTTTCTGGATCCATGGACATATCCATGGATCCGTGGATATTCATTTTTTTATGGATACCCATGGACATTAAAATCCAGCTTGGCGCTAATTTAAAATTCTATGCCTTCGAATTTTCAATCAGCAATGCCACACGGTACAAAATTCAAAGTACTTAAATTCGTTTTTTCTGGACCCATAGATATCCATAGATTTTTCTGATTGATATCCATGGACATCAAAAACCCAGTCTGGTGTTGTTGTCTCTTGAGTTTTTGGATGTTCATAAAGCAACAAATGCGGCACTGCTGATTAAAATATGATTTCAAATGTGATCAAAAAAATAAATGAATAAATGACCATGTGATAAATCAAAATATTTTTGAAATGTTGATGAAAAAACGAACCTGTTGAGGCAGGACAACAAAATCTTAGCCACGTCGTCGTTCACCAACCCAGCTACTCGCTCAACAATTCCAGCGTAGCCTATTTCAGCACCACGAAAAAACTCGCCGTTGAAATTAATCTCATCGCGCCCGATATCTTTAGCGTCCTGGTGCTCGTTGACGGCCGACGCATCCCAAGGAAGGTCTAGCTTCCGCGATATGACAGGCAACGCCCGCAATCGCCGTGTGACCTCTTCTAAATCACCGGCGGCGGCTGCGGCGGGAATCTCATAATCTAATTTGACTAAATCCGAACGCACGCAATCTACGCATTTGATAGCATCCAAAACGGATGGCGGCACTACTCCAAGACTGTCGTCGTCCCGCATCGTAGTAGCTGAATGATCTGCCCCTTTGATGGAGCAGCCGCCGTCGCCTGGAGTTGACTGCTGTGCAACGACGCGCGACCCGACAAACCTCCATGCATCTAGTTCAAATGAGAGCAATGCGAGCTGCCTGGCAGATAACTGCGCGGAATCTTTGGCTAGGAACTGACCGAGGCTCGTTTTCATCTTGTTGGACTGTGCTTCGTCCCAACCTAGCTCCGCACAAACAGCATCAACACCCACTGGTTGCGGTGTCTCCAGACCTGATAATATCAACCATCGTAGTTACATAACAAAAACTCAAATAAATAATTCTGGTTTATGGTCATGACCACGCGTCGATTTTTGAAATGAAAATAAACGAATACTTCGCAAAGCTTTCGGAACACCCTTTCCTTCGTCAGGGCTTGCCCTGGCGAAGCAACAATGCGTTTTTTGGCCTTTGTGTCTATTTGCATTTTGTTTTGAAAATTTATAAATTAATGACATAAAAAATACTTTCTAAATCGTCGAGAAATTGCCGGCCAGTGATAGTAGCCCACTCACCATCGTCCCCGTCTCCCGCCACCACCATATTGATTACGAAACGATTCCAATTAAATAATATTTAATTTGAAACATGTATAATTTGTACAAATGTCAAAACAATTATGCTGATATTACATGACAAAATGAAATACGTTCAAAACCATTTTGGCATTAAATTCAATGATGAACAACTATTGTTGAAAACTACATGTTTGTCTTAAATGTTTTAACTGCTGAAACGACCGGCCTTGAGAACGTCACTGATATTGAATTTGGAAAAAAGACAACAAACGAAAAGCATAACAAATTGAATCAATAGATCAAACCAATTAAAACAAAAAAATCGTGTCCCGAGAAAATTGATTGACCATAATATTGAATTTGGAAAAATGGAAACAACAAACGAACACAACATTTTTTGGTTTTTGTGCTGTCACCCACCGAAACTGTTTTAACAACTTTAACAGACCTGGACCTGGCCACGAAAATTGAAACAATTAATCTGCCAAATTAACGTACATTTTTCAAATGTACAAGCTGCTCGTTGTGAATGTAACAAATTAAAAATTATTTTTGCCAAGTCCGTTTATCATAACCAATGTCAAATCCAATTTTAAATTTTTTAAATCAAGCGGCATCCATAAATATGAAACCTCAACATATGAACAATACCGACAATCCGATGCATATTAAAACGCGATGCAGACAAATGATATCAGACAGGCTGCATCGTGCACAGACTGACACAACATTGAAATTCAATTCAAACAATATTAATAATCCATCTAAAATGAACCTAACCTCGTCCTGAGTTGGAATCGTTCCGCGCGCTGGATAGCCAGCACCATTGACGAACTCAAAAAACACTAACATAAATTATTAACTATTTGACATTTGTTTTCAACAATTTGTGGTCACGCGAGCAGGGACCAAACGATCGTGTACTATTGAAAAGCAAAAAAAAACTCAAATCTTTCCAGCCGAAAACGTTCAACCTTTCAACAAAATATAAAAATTTGAAACCATTGATAATTGATTAATTATTTGCTTGATTCATCCACAGAATTATGGAATAATCATCCGGCAAAAGATTTTATTATGGTTGATTGACGAAAAAAATATTGAAATAGGAAATATATATTTGAATGAAAATACCCAGAATGTCCTTCGGGGAATATGTAAACATCCCAAACTCAAAAGAGTGGACCGAAATTGACTTCAAATAATGTTAAACATTTAATTAATTAATCAATATTTCAATGTTTGTTGTTTTGATATCAAAACAAATGATTTAACTAGACCGAGCATTTCAATGTACACGCGCGTTGTAACAACTTTGGCATATCCAGATCATGCGCCCAATCAGAAAAAAAAAACTATCTATCCATGGTAACAACCAACAATATTGCATCATAATCACAATTTGTGAGAACAAGGCACTCATTCAAAAAATACTGGCAAACTCATCGTAACGTCATGTTTTATATGAAAACATTGAACCGTTTCTGATGTAACAAAAGAAGTTCACTCAATCGTCATCATTGAGAATCATTCTTTCGACAAGAAAAATTAAGCACCAGCACCTTAGGCCAAGAAATGGACCACTGGAAAAATGGCAAAAATGGCAATCACCGCCCATGTTTTATATGAAAACATTGAGCCGTTTCTGATGAAACAAAAGACGTTCACTCAGTCGTCATCATTGAGATTCTGTCGACAAGAAAAATTGAGCGGCAGCACCTTAGACCAAGAAATGGACCACTGCAAAAATTGCAAAAATGGCAATCACCGCCGCCAGCCAAACGCCTAGGAAATATTTCCAGTATCACCAACACTCTTCCAAAGGGGAAGCGTCTGCCTCCGTGTCGGTGAGGAGAAACCGTCGCCGAAAATCATACCACCTTCGCTCCGGCGGTTCACCTTCCATAACTTATTATGGATTAATTATTATTATTATTATTATTATTATTATTATTATTATTATTGAAATAAATTTGATTTAATTAAATAAATTTAAATTTCAAATTAATTTCAATTTGAGGAATCTGGAGCAAAAATTAAACTCGACGTTTTTTTATGAATAATCGTACATAACACATGCATGAATGCGAGAAAAAAATAAAAATGCGGGAAAAATAAAGAAAAAACATGTTTTTCCCTGGCGTTGTGGTGCGTCTGTCCGTGTGAACAAATCGTAATGGAAAATGAGCAGGATCCAAGATCGCGCCAGAATCGCTCAATCTAAGTAAACGCTGAAAGGCTTTTTCTGAAGTTATTTTCATCAACAATCTCCAAAATGCAATAAATTCCCTGATAGATGACCTCGGAAATTCATAGGAATTCAGTGGCTGAACGTATCTATCAGAGAATATAATCAAATTGGAGATTCCCGATTTTACTTTTTGAGAAATACATCGGCTTTTGAACTCACAATTTAGCCGTAACTTGAAGGGATCTGAAACAAAACACGACACTGCAAAAAACGTCACTGATTCAATAACTTCAAATTACATCCATTATCAAATTGATTATTTGAATGATTGAATTTAAAATGATTGAATCAACAGTGTTAGAAAATACAACTGCCCTGACAAAACCAAACCCAATACACATTGCCCAGAACAAAAACAGAAAATTCAATTTTCAACTGAATTTGCGCTCCATCACATGAAAAAATGCAACGTTTCCAAAAATCTAACCCGAAAACTAACGACGTACTTTTTTCATCAAAATGATGGAACTGGATTCAACTCAAATGTAAAAATTGATTCCAAAAACAATGCAAACACACAAAACCAAAACAATTCCATAAATCCAAAAGACTCGGGATGGATCATTTGGATGCAACCTGAACGACAATCTATTCAATATGACATAATATATGAAAATGTGAGATCCATTTCTAGCGCTCAAACGAGACATGCTTCGAAAATACATCACTCAAACAGAATGGTTGATACGCCAAGCCATGGGTTTTTTGCTCCATCCTCAAATAAAAAAAATATTATTTTGATTCTGCTACGGCGATATCGGAGACAAAAGAGAGCTTAGGGAAATTTTCCTTGAGGTATGCATTTCCCCTGTTCACAATCTTCCCCTGTTCCGGCCCCCTCCCGTCGGGAGCGCCTTCTCCGTAGTCTGCATACAACTTGAGCAAGACGTCAAAACCTTGTATAACCTTGCCAACAGGCGTAAAGCCACTCTTGTCTAGAAACGCATTGTCGTGAAAATTGACAAAGAGCTGGGTCGTACGGGTGTCCTCGCCGGCCGTGGCAAAAGAGATCGTTTTGGCCACATTGGACTGCTTGCCCACCTTGTCATCCTTGATGGTATTGTGCTCCCACTTTTGCTGTATTGTAGGTTCCCCATTGATACCAAACCTGATGGCGAATAATAATCAATTCCAAAATATTGATATAAATAATCAAATCAATAAAAAAATTAAAAAAATATTTCTGTGAGCAATGTAAACCGATAAATGTTGATGTATAACCTCTTTAAAGAAAACCAAAAATGAGCTTCATTTTGGGTTCACAATCGTGAACCTCTTGAAACTAGAAAATTCGAATTGAGATTTATTGAGCACCATAAACCATAGTCTTTCATTGATATTCAAACAAACCATAAAAAAACTTGTGACTACACCAACAAGAAACCAAACGTCAATAAAAAAAACATATTTTTCAATCACATGATATTAAAAAACATGAACGTTTTATTATGATGTGAAATTATATACTGGGCTATGAAATTGGGCAAGACTCGGAAGAAAGCGGTATTCTTGAAGAAACCATTTTTCATGAGCTCCAACGCCCGCCTGAAGTCAAAAAACAGAAATGACAGAAGAATCAATTGTGCAATTAACAAATCGAAAACATTTTTTGTTTGGTATTGGGGCTTACCCCCATGTGTGAATCCCTAATACCAAACAAAAAATCTTTCCCATTAACAAAATTATCGAAAAATGTTAACATTTGTAACATCAATAAATTGTTGCATAATTGATCTGAATTGCATCGAATCGTTTGGCTTGTTCACTAACCGCACATGACGATTTGCGATGGCGTTTTGATAAACGAATCAAGATTTGCATACATGGCTACATACACTCGAACCTTCCATTGACAGTGTGTCCGAGTGGTTAAGGAGGTGGACTCGAAATCCACTGGGCTCCGCCCGCGCGCGTTCGAATCGCGTCACTGTCGTTTTTTTAATTAAAACAACATCAAAATTCAAATTTATGTACAAATAATGGTAAACATTGAACAATTGAAAAACTATTAGTGGAATTTATCCGTGTGAAAAAATATCAACATCTTTTTACAAAAAGATGTAAAAATCATATGAATAATAAATCATAGATTAGAATATGATTCATTATTCAGAAAATAATGGAACGATTTTGCATGAATCATCACTCACGCATTGCATATTAATTATGATATTTATAAAAAATCCTCGGAATTCCGAAGAATTGCATCTAATTTCGTAAGAAACCCACATATTTTCGCATGTGTTCCTCGGAATTTCAAAATTCATAGGAACTCGCGAGAAAATAGCTATGAACACTGA
>JACKZZ010012074.1_pt1 | contig 17592 bp, 7 predicted proteins | sample 8027871 | NCBI WGS metagenome assembly JACKZZ01 (sample SAMN15724774, study PRJNA655200) | protist metagenome | isolation source: fluorescence activated cell sorting (FACS) single amplified genomes of... | place: USA: West Boothbay Harbor, Gulf of Maine | collected 2000-07-19
AACCGTGCGGAGGCCAACCTAGAGAAGGTAGAGACCCAGCGGGACGAAATACTGGAGTACATGGAGTCGAAGGACGGGGCGGTGTGGGGCAAGGAGGCGGAGAGCCACAAGGAGGTGCCGAAGCCCGAGGTGAAGGTCGAAAAGGCCAAAGGCCAGGAGGCGAACAAGGAGGAGCAAGCGGTGGCGGCGCTGCAAGAGTCCCTCGCGAAGCAGCGGCGCAAAATGCTCAAGCTAAACGTCCCCATCGGCCCCTTGGTCAACAGAGTACTTGAGGAAAATAGGATGAGCGCCTTTGCCGCCAGGGTGGAGCTGATGAAAATATCGGTCTGCCCCGGCCCGGGAATGCCAGACAAGAGGCACCTCGTTGGCGGACCCCATATTCCACCCGGCTCGTCGTACGCAGACTTTATGGATCTGAACCCCATGCCCCTGTACCAAAGCCCGATGGAGACGCCCCAGTGGGCGTACAACGAGGCGCGGCACAACCAGATTTTCCCGTACGTCCTTCGCTCGGTCGCCATGCGCCGCGCGGGGATAGCCTACCACGGCAAGAACATGAGGCGGCGGTACGATGCCGCCAACGTCGAGTGGAAGGAGCGCTTGCGGAAACTGCACGAAGCCGGGAAGGACGGAAAGTTGTCCCAAAAGAAGGCCCCCCCCAGCACCCCCAAGCTGACACGGCTGACGCGAAACTCATCCGCCGGCTTTGCGCTCTCGGAGGAAGATCAGGAGCGACGGCTGAAAGCGATGATGGAGGAGGAGATGAGGCAGCAGCAGTTCCGAAAGACCTTGGCTGTCGTCCCCCCCATGATATTCGACAGGAAAGAGCGCCGCATTAAGATGATGCTGGCCAACAGCAACGGCCTGGTCCGGGATGTCATTCGGGACGAGCGCGAGGAACGGCACAAGAACATGTGGAGCGACGCGGAGAAGACTATATTTTTGGTAAAATTTCTGCAGTTCCCGAAAGAGTTTTGGAAAATATCAAAGTTCCTCACGAACAAGTCCACCAACGACGTCGTCGCGTTCTACTACAACACCAAGCACAAAGTCGATTACAAGAATTTTCTCAAGCAACACATGGGGATCAGGGTCCGGCAGCGCTCTGGGAAAGAGGTGACCGGGGATGAGGAACGGTACGGAAAGGTCAACGAGCTGATGCGGGAGAAGGCGGGGCGGCGGGCGCTTTTGAATCCGGAGAAGAAGGACAAGTTTGCGCCCACCATCAACAACGGGGGGTACGTGAAGCGGAAAAGTGCCCAGGCCGGGGCAAAGGCAAAATCGAAGGATTCCAAGGCGAAGCAGAAGAAACCCATCGGGCAGCCTGAACTGCTGAGCTCTAGCGTTTGGGCTCTCGTCCGAGGCATGGCCTCCCGACTAGGGGTCAACATTCCAGCGTTCGGCTCCACTCCCATGCCCGGCCAAAAGGTTATGGACGGCGGCTTGCCCGCCTGCTTGCACCTCACCGATTTGGTCCGCGACTCGGCATATTCGGAATGGGCCGAGGACCACTGGACGAGGTTTATGCCTGTTCCCCACGTCTTTCAGCAGCAACCCATGCCGAACGAACGGTTGAAAGAGAACCCCTCCACGAAACGGTTTGAGTGGGAAACGTTCAGGATCGAGAAAGAGCAGCCCCTGGACTATTACCAGTACAGGCTTATCGGCGCGGCACGAAGTTGCAGTAAAGCGAAGCACAAACCACCACCAGATGTTCGCCACCGGGTGGCAAGCATCAACTCCCTGTGGAAAAATGAGTTCACGGAAAGGATGAAGGCGCGACGGGAGCTTATTCAAAACCGGCGAATGGCAATTCTCCAAAGCATGAACAGCAAGAAAAAGAAGCCCGGCAAGGGAGCAGCCAAAAAGGGGAACGGAGGGGGCAAAGGATCGTCGAACAACTCGAAGGCCAGCGGTAAGCACGGAGCGAAAAACGACAAGAAGAAAAAGAAGAAAGGCAAAGACAAGGATCGGTCAGGCTCCAAGTCCAGGAAAGGGGACGGTGACAAGCAGAAGAAGGCCGAGGAGGCCGTTGCTGTCCAGCAAACGAACAAGTGGTCCCCCGAAGAGAAGCAGACGTTCCTGAAGTACTTGCGCTCTTGCGGCAAGGATTGGCCTAAAATCGCAGTGCACATCCCTTCCAAAACCCACGCCCAAATCCGAAACTTTTACCAGAATTACAAGTACAAACTGGACTTGCCGGGTATTTTGAAGCAACGCGACAACGAACTTTTGAAAGCAAAAAAGAAAGCTGACAAAGAGGCGAAAGCAAAGGCGGACAAGGAGAGCCGACGGAAGGACAAGAAAAGGAAAAAGCCTGGCAGTAGCGGGTCTGAGTCCAGTTCGGGGGGCTCAAAGAAAAAAGCCAAATTGCCAGAAAGCAGGAAGCGGAACCGTCCTATGCTGAAGGGCGTTGACCGCCCACCGAATTTGCACCCTGCTGTATCTGCCTTGGCGAGCATCGCCAAAGCCGGGACTCCCAGGGCATTGAAAGAGGTGCGACGGCTGTTTCACACCGGCCGCCTGACCCCCAAAGCGTCACCGGACGCGCCAGGGGCATCCGGAAGCAAAAACAAGTAGAAACGCATTTAACTTATGATAGGATGTCGGAGAGAGATGATATTTACCATGGTTTTCGCCCCCCGGCGAAACTAGTGGAGCTTTGATCCGTCAAGGCGCACAGTAAAAATAAACATTAACTTCTGATTCGTATTTAGGGTTGGGACTGAAATAGTATCAACTTTATCGTCATAGAACTCTGGTGCATTCACAGCATCCTCGGGAAACCGACGATCCAGCACATTAGCTGAGCGTGAGATCTTCACGAAACAGCTCCAACAGCCGCCTTTTTGTGCAGCAGGTCTCTCGCTCATGTTTTAAAATCGCCCTTTTTAAAAAGAAACGATTTTTAATTATGTTATGATGTGAGTTTCGAATCAAGCCAAATAAAGTTTGGTTTTTGATGTTTCTTTTGTTTCTGGGCTTAAAATTAATTTTGTTTAAATGTACTGCGAACTGAAATCTAGATTTAGACATTCTAGTTTTGTCGTATTATAGTTGCTATATCATTATCTAAAGCAAATTTCATAATATATGATAAATGGAATATTATGGTATCATATGACAAGATAAAATAATAAACAAGAAAATTGGCTGTTATTTAAGTAAATTGGTATTTAAATTAAAATGCCAAATGCAAGTACCAATTCCTCTGTTAAAGCTTAATGACTTTAAATTTGTAAAAGTACAAAGTACTCATGTACGAATTACCCTGTTGCACTCACGTCAGAGATCCCCAGACGTCTGCATCTGCTACGTTTTCATCGATTCCGAAGATGTCTTCCATAGATGGGGCGGTCGGAGCGGCCGGCTTCTGGGAAGGGACGGCGTTGAAGTCCACTGTCTGTGAAAAAGGGTCGAAGTCACTTTTCGCGTTTTGACCATGCCCTTGAATTGCCACATTTCCAAACAAAGCGTCAATATCATCAACGCCACTTTCTTGTTTGTCATCTGAAAATGGTTGTCCGAAAAATGTATTTACATCTTCGCTGTCTGCTTTTACGTCGGTTTGGCTTCCCGCCCACGCGAAGCTGTCGCCAATTCCCGCCGCACTGTTGCTACTTGCAGTGGGTGTGTCGCCAGCAAACGCGTCGAATGCAGCGCCCGTCGTGCCTTTGCCGTTGCTTTGCGCCTCTGTTAAACCACCAAATACATCGAGGAGGTCTCGGTTAGAGTCCCGTGGAGCACCTTGCTGTTTGTCTTCCGAAAATGGCTGTCCGAAAAATGTATTTACATCTTCGCTGTCTGCTTTTACGTCGGTTTGGCTTCCCGCCCACGCGAAGCTGTCGCCAATTCCCGCAGTACTGTTGCTACTTGCAGTGGGTGTGTCGCCAGCAAACGCGTCGAATGCAGCGCCCGTCGTGCCTTTGCGATTGCTTTGAGCTTCTGTTGTACCGCCAAATGCATTGAAAAAATCGTCGTTGGAGTCCTGTGGAAAAGTAACTTGCTGCTCAAAAAGGCTCTCCTGCGTCTCTACGGGACCCCCAACGTCGTTACTGCTTGTGGCAAAGTTAAAAGCATCTTGACCCGTGCCCGCCGCAGCAGTGGTCTGCCCTGCGTTCCCAAAAAATGCGTCGAACGCTTCCACAGACTCGCTAGCCGCGTGGGCGGCGCCAGCACTTTTTTTCTTTTCTTTCTTCTTCTTCTTCTTCTTGGGTCTGCTCTCAACACTGCTATTCCACAATGCCTCCGGCACGTCGGGGGGTTTACTGAAACTAGTTGCTTCCACTATCCTTTTCAATACTTGCACAGCCGTGGGCCGTTTGCTTGGGTTTTTGCTGAGCAGTTTCTTAATGAGTTTAATGATCACCTTCGGTTTCTCGGGTGCGCTGTCAGGAAACTTGTAGTCCCCGTTCATAATTCCTAGTTTTGAGCCATCGGCGAATGGGGTTTTGTAAAACAGTAGCTGATACATCAGCACCCCAAGCGCCCAAAGATCCACCCGTTCATCTACCCTATAGCTATGGAAATCTAAGTCGCACTGTTCAGGGGAACGGTAGTTCAGGGTGGTATTTCGTGTAATGTCATCCAAGGCCTCGTTCCGTTCCCTTCTTGATTTCTCGCGCCATACTTCTGCAGTGGTAGTGGTGCTACCAAAATCGCAAAGCTGGAAAGTCTGTGCCTGTTTGTTCCATAAAACGTTTTCAACTTTGATGTCTCTATGTGCTATTGGGGGATCGTTCGAGTGCATTTGGTACAGACCGCGTGCCGTATCGTACAAGATTTTGTAGATCGTTTGCTCCGACAAACTTCCTTTCTGGTGGCGGTTCATTATGTCAAAAAGAGAGGCATCGCACATTTTCATTACAAGCAGCAAAATGTGCAAATCTTTTGCTTGTTTGACTTCGTAAGCAATTAGGGAAAGGATATTGCTGCACTTTTCCAACTTCCTCATAACCACGCACTCGTTTTGGGCCGACTTCATCACGGCAGGATCTTGGTGGCGCGATACAACAACGCGCTTCATTGCGAAGCGCTTTCCATTCCTATTTTCCACCGAAAATATATGACCATTTCCACCCTCCGCGATCGTCTTCAGGACCCGAAAGTGCTTCGTTTCTACTTGAATAACCTTCCCAAGCATTTCTGCCGGTTCACAAGCAAAAGAAGCCATTGCGTCCAATACAGCAACGGGGTATTGCTGCACCAAGATATGTGTCTATACGTGGATATACGGCTTGCGCGGTTTCCATTACTTGGCTTGGTTTCAATCGTTAGCTTTAAATAGCAACCCTGTATTAAATTGACATGATTATGTGCCAATCAGACGACGACGAGTGGTAGACCTGATTCGTTCTGTTGTTGTTGAAGAAGAAATCGCCGACGAAAGTTATACCTTGGTGGTAGCTGTTGTTGCAAATAATAAAATAAATAAATAATAATAATAAAAAAATACTACTAACTCCTCTTCTCCAACAATAAAAATATGGAAATAATACTATAATACTCCTCTACTGTACATTATTAATACTATCTCTATATATAATAATAATATTATGAAGATCCAATGATGTGGTGAGATATAAAAAAAGATAGAAGATACAGTACCAGGTAGAGAGAGAACAGAGACTAGCTATATTAGACTATTGTACTACTACCAACAACTAAAGATGATGAGATGAGGAAGGAGGATAATTACATAATGCTGTGTCCTGTAATTGATCATAACAATCGTATAATAATATATAAATACCGTTCAAGTACCATATTTTGTAAAAATAATGCTGATTATCCTATATATATGTAATGGTAGGGGTTGTGTTCTCTTCTTTTTTCTTCTCATCGCATTCTTCTAAATTTATATGATAGTACTTTTCCGCCTCTTCTTTTGCTTCGAACTTTTCCTTCGAGACACTCTGCCCTCTTTCTTTTTACGTCGCTGGTATCGTTTTTCCCGCGCCGCATTTGCTTCCGTAATCGCATCATTGGCTGCGCTTGCTTCTGGCCGGAGAGGTGGGGGTGAAGGTGTTAGTACTGGTGCCATTTCAATCAGCGTCTCCCGATTTACAAAGTGAGAAGAAATGGACACTTTCCGTAACCCCATGTCTACCTCGGAGCTTCTGGCCTCATCGACATCTTTAGCTAATTGCTTTGCCCCAAACCATACTGCGAAGAAACCCATAAAGAATATCACACAATTCATTGCTACCATCAAGTACCCAATAGCTGTCTCGTCTAAATAGCCAGAACCATCCGATTTCGCCAACGAAATCATGAGGACACAAAGGTATACCCCAGTTGTTGCAGCATAAGAGAGCTGGTGCATTTGAAACACGACGTGGCGCTTCTCCGGTCGAAAGTAGTTCAGGAGTGTTATCGATAGTGCACCGACACATATTACTGTTCCTAGCTTCAGGCTACGAGTCGGCAACATTGCAACAAACCCTGTGTTCAAAAACCTTCGGAAAATTTCGAACACCTCCCACCACGCACACCCTTTGCGGCGATGCTTGTAGAAAATGCCGATCTGGTCCATTACACGCTTTGTATACAACCCGCGGCGGAATTTCCACAACAGATACACCAGGTAAGCTGGGAAGCCCAATGAAAACGTAATTATAAAAATCAAGTTAAACGGCAAGTAATAGAGCCACTCGTCGCCGAAACACAGCACGCTGGTGTCCTGAACAAGAAAATATCGTGTCGGTAAATTCAATTTGGCGGCTTGGGGGCTTGGTTCAATTTTCTGACAGTCCCAGAAGGCCAACAGGTGCTTGGTGACAGGGGTATGCAAAAAGAGAAGCGTATACACACAGAATGCGGTGATACTCGCCCGCAACCGTTTTTGCTTGAGACCATGGATGAACCGCCAACCGTCTATTGGCACAGTGTTACTTTCAAGTCCTTTGACAAACTCGTCAAAGTCTACCGTCGCTGACCTGTCCGTGTCGATGGCGTCAAAAATCACATCAGACCGTTTTCTGGATACGCGAACATCATAACCTAGAAGCATTTGGAAAAATTCCAATTTATCAAATTCCCCAGAGTCATCCACGTCTGTGTACTCGAATTGAAGCCTTAAGTCTTTTATGGCCACAGTAATATCCCGTTTAGTGTTACTGTGGTACTTTTTGTCGATTTTCTTCCAACGCTGCCGATCATACAAGTATGCAAACACGAGACAAAAGAAAGGAAACAGCCCATAGCAAACCATTTTCCCATACGGTCCTATCTTCGTTGCACAGCTTATCCCAAGCAGAGAAAACAAGTCCGCGTTAAACAAGCTGAAAGAAACCATAAATGTAGAAAATATCTCCGGGACATTGCCGGAGTGCAGCGAGTCCGAAGGGTTTGACGTTACCCGAGTAGACATGGCGTCGTCAACATTGCCGGACACTTGAAGAAAACCAACGATGACCTTGACAATTCTCAACGCATCGCCATACACCTTTTGGTACCGTTTCATCCATGATCTCAGGGACAGTAGTGCGGGGTGCCGTTCCACCTTGCTCAAAGGCCCCTTGGCAACGAACAATATGAACAATAGACAAAGTAGCAATGCGCCAGATATCAGTCCTACAACTAAGGTTTGGATCTGAAATGCACACGTGTGGCAGCGCCTCCCCCTCTTGGCAAAACCCTCTGCGCATGCCCCGCACATTGGCCCAGCATAACCCTCTTTGCATCCTTCGGGGGTGCACACCATGGGATCTATACACACCTTATATTGCCACGTAACGTTTGGTTCCTCCCACGTAACTTTCCAAGCGCCAGAGCTGGGGACAATGTCGGTGACAGCTTTGCCACTGCACGTCGCTGCTGGCGGGCACGGGTGGCACTTTCGGTCAGAAAATGGTACAGCAGTCACGTAATAATATTCGTTTTCCTTACAGCAAAATAATTGACTGCTGGGCAAACATGCGCTGTGGATTGGCTCTGCGTATGCTTGTGGCGATTCTGAAATCGAGCTCCCCCGTTCGCTCCCGTACGCAGGTTCTCCGTACGCATGGTAAAGCGTTTGGACGCTAAACCAATGCTGTTTCCCGCTTTGCAACTCTGCGCTGGTGACGAAGATGGAGTAAACCCCATCTGTACTGGGTTCGGCGTTGTAAACCGTCTTTTCGAAAACTATGGTATTGAAAGACTTTTTTCCCCCGCCAGCCCGTATCTTAAATCCCTCAACGACATCAACTGCGGGCGCCGCGCTCCGGTATCTTTCATAGGCCCATTGAACACGGATGCCGTGCACCCCAGTGCGCTCGTGTTTTGATATATACGCGAACACATTGGTCGGTTTCACGGCTGTAAAATTTCCACTTTTGAAAGGCAACAAAATGTATCGCAGTTTGAACCCCCCCCGTTCTTTGTTGGCGCTACTCATAAATTTTGCTGTGACGCTACTCATAACTTTTGCTGTGACCTGCGTTTTGTTTGTAACCTGTGTGCCATATGCTGTGACCTGCGTTGCTATGTTCGTCTCCGTCGTTGGCGTCATTATGTCCAAAAAGCACGTTGCCGCCTGCCGGCACGTGGTCGGTGGGACGTAGTACTCGACCACCGAGACTGTTTTGTCAATTTTGTCGGGAAGGTTGGTAAACCGGCAAGGCTTCCCTGAAGGGTAGTTACAATCCTTTGCCCACTCCGATGTATCTGTAACGAGATTGTATTCAATCGACTTTTTACCATACGCGACAACAAATTTGAGCACCTCCGTAGGGTCAACATCGAAAGTATCTGGGAAAACCCTTATGCCAACGGCATTGGTGGCATCCTCAAACTCCCACGAACAAGAAGATCCCGGCTGGTAAACCGTCCCTTCTTGGATGGGGTTGGTGCCAATGTTATGAAGACCAGGCTCAACGCCAAAATATCGTAGGTGTTTGCCATTGCTACAATACGGTATATTGCAACGACTGCCAGACCAACCAACCAAGCAGATGCATTTGCCAGTTTTCACTTGGCATATTCCACCATTTTTGCACAGTAAAGGCGTGCACTGCAAGGAGCCCGGCGGCAAAAGCTTGTACGAAATGGTGAGGCCTTCCTGTGATATCATACCGTCCGATTCAAAGAGAAACGCAAAGTTAGGTTCTGTTGCAACTATTGTATACGTCCCTGATCCGGAAAATTGAGTGGTGTAATTGTCCCTCTGTACCATCGTTTGTCTTGACTCTATTCCACTAAAGGTTTTTAGAGAGTCGAAACCTTTTTCCAATTTGAAATCGACGGAGAATTCTATGGCGCGGTCAGAGCGTGTTCTAAATATCCAAAGGCACTGCGCATCAGATGCGTACAGCTGCTGGGCATTGCTTTTGATTACACCAGGTGAATCATCGTCCAACATCACTATTGTGGTCCCAAGGCAAAAAGGTTGACTGCAATTCATCCCATACCAGCCCAAATGGCATGCGCATACCGCGCCCATCTTATTGTTATCCACGCATGCACCATGGCCAGTGCAAAATGCGGAATCACATAATCTCTGGTTAATATCACTGTCTTTTATTGTACCCATGGCATAGACATCCATCTCGATTTTGTCGGCGTCGGTAAATGCTGAAACAGTGTTGCTTTCAAGTATAATTTCAATACGCTCACCCTTTTGGCCAAAAAACACTGGCAGTGAAGCCGATTGACGCGAGAGCCAAGTAGACCAGCCCGCATCCCACTTTCTGCCCTCCAGCGTTGCAATGACTCTTTTATTCTCAAAATGGCAGCAAAACCCATCAACAAAACAATTATACGAGTTAGGTGAATTGTGTGTTTTTTTATAATCATAGCACGATGCAACGATGGTGACCTTGTCTATCCGTCTGCGAAGGGATACGTGCTTGAACTCAACAATGACCTGGTCTCCCTCCTTGCTAGGGTAAAATGTCCACGTCGTTCGATTGTTGATACCTGCAGTGCAGTACAAAAATTTGGTTTTAGGTTTTTGCGTTTGAGTATAATCCAGTTTGCACTCCGACGAAGTACAGTCGTTGGAGCATTTGTTGGGATTAGTGGTCTTGTTTGGCGATGTGTAGGGGGAGGTTAGCGCAATGACGTTTTCAAACGTGACGTTTACCTGTGTATACGGGCTCACGGTTCCATTTGTTTTAATGCTCATTGCAAACGACATGTCCATTGCTGACTTGAGGTCAGCAGTTGAGACATTCACATCGTTCCGAATGTACCCAAAATCGTACAACACCGTAGAAGCGGACGTTAAGGCGGGTAACACAGTCGAGGCTAGGTTTGCATTGCCTTGCACAGAGAACAGGTCTTGGCCATCACCGATGTCGTTTGGAAAACCCATATTCCACGCCACCATTTCTTTAAACATGGAACTGCCCTTTTGCCACCGCGCATTAGTTTTGTCCAGCAGATAGTTTTCATAGAACGCTGCATTGACTCGAACAAAGTGGTCGACAATAGGGCGGTACTCGGGGTGATCTACGTACTCTTTCAGAGCACCAAAAATTAAATGTTGCTTTGGGCCATACAAGTTAGACAAGTCAAGATCCCATATCTCGAAGACGTCAACCCCTTTTGGTGGTAAGGTTTTCAGCAAAATCTGGGACCATGGCTGCCAAACGCACGCACAATCAATGGCCCCGCTCAATAGTTTTTGTTCCATTTCTGCAGGAGGCGTGTGAACTATAGATATACCACCCGTACTGACAGAAAGGCCGAAGACGTCCAACATTAGGGCCGCCTGCATGTGGGCGGTTGAGGCCAACGGGGTGCCTATGACCACCCGGCCAGAGTTGAAGTCTTTGGGGGAGTCCAAGCGCTTTCCCGCATTCGTTGTGCGCCGTGCAATACAAGACTCGTACGGGGATTTTATTGAGTATTCGCCCTGTACACTAACGACCTTGGCGCCACGCTTCAACGCGTACGCAAAGGGTGGGCTGCCTGTTGCGATTATGTCAAGTTCGTTGTTGTAAATACTGTCCCACGCAGCAGCCCCTGACGATAACTTTTCCCACCGGATTTCTAAAGTGTCGTTTAGCCCGGACGAATTAAAACTAAGCTCGTAACCTTTTCTTGCCGCGGCCAGATTACTAGGAACAGTGCTTGATGCTGCGAAGAAACCAACGCGGACAACATAGTGTTTGCTCAGGACCTGGGCGACCAGTAGCAGGCCTGCCAAGCACGCGAATTGCAACCGCAGAAACCACCTATCTACAAGCATTGGTTCATACTATTTTTTTTTAAATACAGTGAGCGGCTACGGGGCCTAGAATGTGGCAAAGTTGGAACGGTGAAAGCAGGAATAGCCATATTGGAAACTAAAGGTGAAAATCTTGGAAGTGCTGATACTTGTCCCTGGCGACAGAAAACAGTACAGAGATAGTTGCTGCTGACGACACTATTTTTTATTGTTTAATTTAAAACAACACAACTGTAACACCACAACAACACGACCGACCACGATCTTCTATCTTTTTTTTAAATTATTTATTATTATTATTAAGAATAAAAATAAAATGTACTGTACAATAGAAGACTAGTCGTTCTACAAAGAGTAGGACAGTAATTAATAAGCCAAATAGTGTACTTTTAAAATGCCTAAAAAAGAATACTCTACGTCTACGTCGCCTTATAAACAGCTAGCCATTGTATTTTCGTATAATACCAGGAGGTATTTTGCTAACGATATAATAAAGTACATTAAGTCGGAGCAGTGTAGCTAAATCTAAGAGCATAATAAACGAGAATGGAACGAGTACGTACACAGCATCTCATTTTCTCGCTGAGATATAGAGGCAATGATGATGCAGTCGAGGATTATAGAGTTAGGGTATTATATATATTCACTCATCGTTTTTTTAACCCTTCTTTCCTTTTATTTTTTCAACTTCCTTTTTGCTAAAACCTCGAAAATATTTCCCATTCTTCCAAAACCCACCCGTTGTGAATTGTTCGTCGTCGTTTTGGGAGTGGAAGCCGGCCCCATGCCGGCGATTGGCTTTATAGCGCCCTTCGTAAACCACTTCGCCATCGCTCGATATTTCTTTACCATGGCCATATTTTAATCCCTCAAACCATTCGCCGTGGTACACCCTCCCATCAAAGTACGACATCGTGCCTAAGCCGTGTGGTTCTCTGCTGACTTTGCTGATGTAACCTTCATAATGCGACACTTTGTAATTCCCCAACTCCTTCTTGCCACTCTCGTATTTTCGTGTGGTCCACAACACGACGCCATGACTTTTTGTCGATGGTCGTGGTGGAAGAATTTTTTCTTTGTGCGCATCTTCTTCCTCCTCTAAATCCTCGGGCATTCTCATGGCAGCATGAAACGCCGCCGCTTCCGCAACCCGAGCATCGTCAAACGTACCGATGTAAATACCCCGTTTTCCACGCCGGACGTACCCTTGCGTGCGAGTCCCGAACGTTTTTAACATCACTCTGTCCTCTAAGTTTCCCGTCGGCGATGCCGCCCGGGGACTGGTAGCCATTGAAACAAACCTTTGCTATAGTCGTCTACACACACTTCGAGAAAACGATCAAAGCCTAACACATCAAATTTGTGCAGAATTAAGTTGGGCCATTTTAATTCATCTAGGTATGCGTTGATAATAAGTACATATGTGAACTTATCCTTTTGCTTTTGTTTAACAAAAACATATTTTATTGTAATATTTTTTTTTAAATAATAAATAACGGCTTTATAAATATTTTTTTTAAAATAAATAAAAAATAAGTACGTAGTATAACGTGTGGTGAGTGATGACTAACCGTATGTGATGTTGTAGTTCGATTTTTAATAGTACATTATATTGTTGTTGTAGATTGAAGAAGAAGAAGTAATAAAAAAAAATATAAATAATAATCCGTCGAGTCATATCTATTATCCTAATAACGTACTACAGGTATTATATATTATACCTTGTACCTGTCTATTAAAATTCTCAAACAAAATATAAAGAAATTAAAAACAAAATAATTATATAGGCTATGTATACAACAACATCAAATACATAATCACAGTACTATACAAATCAAGTCATTAATTCAATGCAAAACTTTCCATCGTTCCATCTGGCCACAGACTCTGAAAAGTTTTCATCTCCAACCGTGGATCGACCATATAATTGGCAAGCTCAATGTGCTGAAGTGGTGATAGCATCATGAAAATAGCAGCCTGGACTCCAGTAAATTGTTCCATAATGGCCGGTGCCGCTCCCATCGGCCCAAAGAAGTTAACCGCCCGTTTTTTTCCGGTTTCCTTATAATCAATAATGGCACCAAGGTTCGCCATCGTCCACAGCGACCGATTTTCGAGTTCTGCGTCGTATGCTGCTGCAGGCCCTTCGCAGTGAGGCGTCAACAAGTGATCGTGCACCTGGTTGTCTAATATGAGAAGTATGTTTTTGTCTGCCGATGTTTCTCCTGCCATGTTGTGCGCCGCACGAAGGGTGAAAGAGGATCCATTGGTAATCTGTGGAACGAGGTGGTGCAGTAACTCGGTCGACGGGATGGCACACGGTGCATCAACATCTGCAGAATCTGCATTCGGCTCCGTGATGACGATCCTCTGCAATCCATCGCTGCCTGCTATCAGCTTTCGTATGTACTCAATAAACCCCGCCTTACGCACCATACAATCCCCGGGGGCGCTTGCTTTCCCTAAAAACAAATGAAAAACAGCAGTTGTGATCTTAACTGGGAAAGAAAGGATGTTGTGACGGAATGCCATCTCGGTATCGACGATTGCCGTGTGGAAAAAAGGCCAATCGTACGCGGTGGACTGAAACTCCGAATCTTCAGGGGCCCAAAAATGCCCTAAATGTTGATACCTGCCGCGGGTGCTAAGTCGAACTCGAATTTCCCACCAAAAATGTGCATCGTACCACATACTGTTGGGATCTGTGTCGGTCCACTCGTGCCCCCCAGAGATGTCTGCGTATATGCCAATTGACATGGCAGTTGGAGACACGCAAAGGACCCGACCGTATGGGATTGACACACCATCAACCCACACCACTGCGAGGCGATTTGGCGCTGCGCTTGCGATGGGAAGACCAAGGTAAAAACGTTCGTTTACCCGAAGCAGATTCTGTTTCACTTGTTCATACTCTTGCCTTGTAGGGTGCCACGAGAACTCAGGGAACTTTTTGGGCTGGAAAAGGGCCCACATTGGACCTTCTCTCCCCTCCACAGGGTCTTCGTATAGGTGGCGTCCTTTTCTGGGCCAAACAAAGTCCTTCGTTTGGAGATATGTAACTCCGTCTTCGTACAGGGAGGCGGGCAAAAAACTTCGCCGTGTATCGGCGACCAATTTATTGTACACGCTTAACATTTCTTCCCCATCCTTCCATTCATCATAACTGTGAGAGAGGATATGCTCGTTGCAAATGCGTAATTTTGTCAATTCATTTATGTTCATGTCAAAAAATGTTACCGCGGAAAAATCCCGCAAGGCCAATATCCATAAATACTTCATTCCGCCCACGACACTGACAAGTTCAACTTCCTCTGCAGCGAACGAGCTCAGCTTTTGCGTCATGACCTCCATTGGCAATTTTATCTGGTCGTTGGTTCCCATAAATGGGGCCACCCAGCGTGGTCCTGCAGTTGCATCCCATTTCCAGTTAGCATCCATTACAATTTTACTTGGCTGTGTCATGGTTTCTGCGACAACCGTGGTCATTAGCATGAATATCGACACAGTGCATTGAACAGTTAACATCGGGGAATTCGTTCGTGGGCGCCTTCATTCGTATTTTAAAATTGAATGTTAGATATAGATGCGATTGCGTTTGTGAAGAATGTAAGTCGTCTATTGCTTTTTGTTTCTTTTCTAAATCATTGCCTTTAAAAAGATCATCTCTTCATTCAACTACCTAAATGTCAAATGGTGACCTTGTTGCTATTTTTTGCTTTCCGCTTTCCACTTCTTTCCCACCACCATATGCTGCTGCCTGCTGAATAAAGAAGAAAAGAAGAAAGAAAGAAAGAAAGAAAGAAAGAAAGAAAGAAAGAAAGAAAGAAAGAAGAAGGGGGAAAAAAATAATGACTGACGACGACGACTACGTATATTACAGTATCTTCTTAAAAAAATATTATTTTTATCATCGTACGGATTCTATTAATTACGGGTTCCGTGTCTTTCTTCTTCTATCATCTATCTCTCTATTTTTGTGGTGAGAGGTGAGAGGTGAGAGGTGGTGAGAGTAGTAGTGAGAACATTTATTATATTAATATATAATATTTATCATCATCCATAATATATAATTAGCACACAAGACTCTAACGAAGAAGATCATCACAGAGGTCAACAAAGAAAGACCTGCCATGACAGATATTAAAATCACTCATACAAAAGAATTTTTAATCATTTACCAATTGCAATTGTAAAACAACTGTTCATGCACCGAACAATTCGTATCCCATTCAGCCATTGGCTTCAACACATTTTAGCGGAAACGAATTCTAGTATATACAATATGAAACCAAGGAAAGCTTCAGCATTGCTGGTTGTGCTTGTGATACTATTTTGTACCCGCGGCGATGGACAGGGCATTAGCAGTAAAATAAAACACAAACATCCCGGCGATTACAATGCGGCCTTACTAGACGCAATCGAAAAGAATGATTTTGAAGAAGTAAGGAAACTACACAAATTAGGCGCGGACTTAAACTATGCAGACAAATCGAACCATGGCGCAGCAGTCATGCACAGAGCTGCAGCGTCGGGGACCGTGGAAATGATAGAACTCTTGCATGCGTTAGGCGCTGATATTCATGCTAGGGGTGACGACAAGGCTACGCCTTTGCACCTCGCCGCGTTCTTTGGGAACGTTGATGCAGTGGAAGCATTGGTAAAACTAGGGGCAGACATCCACGCAATTGAAGCCAATGGGGCGACACCAATGCATTTTGGGGCGTTGCACAGTGAGCACCATACGGTTGCAAAACTCCATGAGCTAGGTGGTGACATACACGCAAAGGCGCACGATGGGACCACGCCCTTTCATGCCGCAACCAGCCAATCTTCGGTTGATGTAATGCATAAACTTCACGAGTTGGGCGTTGATGTCAATGCGAGGGCGACAGATGATCTCCATGCACTCCACATTGCAGACAAGCATGGGAACAAGAAGGCGAAGAGAAAGCTGGAAGAGTTGGGGGCAGCTTTGGACGACAACAACGAACCAGCGACTGACCTGTGAAAGATGGTTAGAAACCAAAACCACTCTAGTTCCTGCCAGCGGTAGTGCGTGGATAGGTTTTCTTTTTTATTTCTTTTTATCACGTACAACATGATTTTCATATATTTAGAGATAAAAACTGAATTTATATTTTATTTTTGAGAGTTTTTTTTCTTTTAATTTAATTTTCAAATTCATACCCAGAGACATGATTTTTTTGTTTTAAAAAATTACAAGAGAAAGTAAGTTTTTTTTTTTAATAAAACAACAAACGAAAACATAAAAGAAAATCGAGACGGGAGAAGAAACCTTTAAATCAAAGATTCCTAAGTTTTCTCCATCGCACGTTCCGTCGTCTGCAGTACAACCCTAGAAACACTTGTTGCATGTTGCAAGGGAATGTTAATCCCGTCTGCTACCTCCCAAAATAATAAGAAACAAATTGATAATGTCAAGGTACAAGGATAACGCTGCAAAGACGTAATCGTCAACCCCAAATTTGAACTTTTTATGCTTTCCCCCGAAAATCAATTGTGCGTCGTACACAATATACATCGAGAACAGAAGCGCTCCAAGCCCACTATATATTATACTCCCTTGAGTATTAAATGGCATGACGATGCCGAGCAAAATGAGCACCCATAGAGCGACGTACAGGTACATCCCTTTCGACGTGAAATCAATTTTCGTTTGTGAAGCAAAGGCAATCAGAGACAACGACACACCGAGCGTGATCGCGATCGCAAACAATACATCTGAAAGTTCGGAGTGTGCCGAGACGGCTCCTATAAATAACGACTCTAGAACTGTAAAGACCGCGAGGCCAATTATATTATTCGGATGCTGCCGAGCCAGGCCCGGTTTGCAGATAAGGACCAGCATAGCAGCAAAGGCCGCTAAAAAAGTAACCCATACGAACCAGTTGTTAGCGATGCAGAACTGTTTTACAGGCTCAACTGCAGAGAAGAATACCGCAATTCCGAACGTAACGGCGAGCTGAATGGACAGTATGACAAATACTTTCCGTATAAAACCAAGGCGAATCATTTTTTCAGCGTCGTCAGCAAGGTAGGCCGCCCCGAACCCTTGAGGTTGCTGTTCTTTCTGCATCCCGGTTTCTACGTCGTGGAGTGGTTTCATGGTTGTTGTTCGTTTCGTATATGGTTTGATCAAATAGTCTTGCTGTAATATATATATAGAGAGAGAAGAGCACTGCTAGAATTCTTCGCTACTATAACATCGGGGTTAATATCACAATTATTCAGTTGCATATTTACACAATGCAATATATAAAACACCCCTTTTCTGATAATATGAAATTCAAACTTCTTCTAAAGATCGATCATCATCATCACGCATCACGCACAAAACCAAAAAGACGGCACGGGCATGGGGCACGTATACACAATAATTATCTATTATACCTATATGTACACTATGATATACATGT
>JACKZZ010012248.1_pt1 | contig 17588 bp, 10 predicted proteins | sample 8027871 | NCBI WGS metagenome assembly JACKZZ01 (sample SAMN15724774, study PRJNA655200) | protist metagenome | isolation source: fluorescence activated cell sorting (FACS) single amplified genomes of... | place: USA: West Boothbay Harbor, Gulf of Maine | collected 2000-07-19
AATAGCAGCTGGAAGAGTGGTAGTATCACAGCATTCTATCAAATAGCATAGGAATAGCATAGCAATAGGTAGTATCACAGTGTTCTATCAAATAGCATAGGAATAGCAGTAACGATAATAAATATTGTAGCACATCTGATTTTCGGTCGAGTTAGTGCTTTTATCCGAAAACCGCAGTGAAATGGAATATATTCACTATTGTTATACTATTTCACTTTAATATATGAAATTCTAGGCGATCGAGTGAACCATTGTATACCAGTATATATAGAACAGTGTGTGCAAAGGTAAATCAGACTTCACTGACGGTGTATCATTGCAATAGACGACAATCATCAATCAACTTTGGAATATTTCCGGGAAAAGTCACGACAACAAAAATCTGTCTTTGTATCACTTTGTACGTGTTAGAATATGAATTGATTCTCTAGCAGAATCAGTGTGTTTTGTTATAATGTAAAATGAATGCTATGAACAACGGTGGATGTTTAGTATAAATAAATAATTCCTCCCAGAAGCCTATTTCCCATACTATATACATACATTATTCACTACAAATATATATCCATTTAATCGGAAATAGTTATAGTATTAATTTATAGTCGTATTGGTAAGTTGACTCAAATTAGCATTGTCGTATCACCTGGAAGAGATGCTCTACATTTATTTTTCGAGGTGCTAAACTCTCGTTGATAGAAAAAGGGAGGGGTGTTTTGACGTTCGTTGCTGTACCAGTGCATAACACACCGCGACACTCCGTTCAAACCGTATACATACATACATATATCGTGCAACAGCTAGCTGGGTGTCATCAAATTAAATAGCAGTAAGATCAAAACATGAAACTTGTATTTGTAACAGCATTGTTGTGTGTATTTTTATACGCAACAAATGCACAAGTTAAAGTCCCTAGTGACGGAATGGTAGTGAAAAATTTAAAGATAGCTGGTCCGCAAAATCAACCAGCAGAAATAGTTTTACGTAGTGGTGATAATAAAGTAGTTATGGGTGTGAAACCAGATGGTTCCTTTGTTATCGGTTCTGAAGAGCATCCTTATTTATCCGTACAAGATAATATGATGTTTGCACATACCAAAGTATTAGCAGCCGGTGGTTTATCCTCTGCTGATAATATGGCAGTTGGAAATGTATTGCAGTGGGCACTTGTGCACACTGAAGACTTCGCTGACGGCGCACAAGGTTGGGGCGAGCAATGTGTGTTAACATGCGCATCAAGCACACATAAAAATGACGCGGATTGCCTTGCTGGTAGTATTACACCGTGTGGTGGTACCCGTATGCTAGGTGGATATGAAATGTTTTCTAAAGGGCAAGTTAGTAAAAGGTATACAAATTTAAGAACTCACTCTGAAGTGCGTGTTACTGCAAACTTCCACTTCATCGATGATTGGGAAGGTGAAACCGCATACATGATGACCGGTAGTTTCAGTAAAAACATGAACTGTTCCAGCGTGCAGTATGCATGGACACATGCATATGATGCAAGGGAAGTAAGTAGTGCAGTGAGTGTATGTGGTGGTAAAACTGGTGAAGGGCGTTTTGCTGTACCAATTGATATTACAATACCACATTCAGAAGATACATTAGATTTAATATTTGGTACAACTTTGTTAGGTAAAACTAAATTCGATGCAGCTGGCGGTGCATTTTGGGGTGTTAGTGGAGTTAATATTTACATACGTTAAATAGAGCGTTAAAATATTAGTGTAATACAATTATAAATATATAAAACCATGTGTGTATTTTTTTAAATCTTATATTACTTCGTATAAAATATTTTAAAATATTGTTTTTATAAAAACGGGTGTTAAAAAATAATCTTTCTTTCTTCCCTGTGTAAAAGCTTATATTCAAAAATTTTCTTAATATCATTGTTCCACCTAACACTATTAGCAGGAGTGGTTCTCTGATATGTTTGCGTTTTTTGCTGGCTTCATCTTTTTACAAATATCTTTAACCGCTTAACGAACAAACAGTGATGTTGAAAAGCTATAGTGTGTAACATTTTCCAGACGTGCATCTTGAGATATTGCGATATATATCTCTACACCATATAACACAAGCTTAGAGGAGTAAAACATATTTTTTTTTTTTTTACGATATTATACGAGCTTTTATATGAACATTTATTTTACATAAGAACATCATTATTAAAAAATTGTACAATTGATCTTGCATTTGCTTGTCCGACAATTGGTTTTAAATCCATTTCTGATAATAACGAGAGCCTTAAAAGCGTCGGTGCTTTTTTAATAATAGGATGTATATTTGTTGCTGTTACACCTGGAACCCGTAGCATCATATCCTGCGGGGTTAATTTATTGTCAACAATATTAAACACATAATTAGTTGCACTGGCCATGGCAGAACTATTTGTTAGAAGTGCATTTTGATCGACTCCCGTAGCGTTGCTGTTTGTGCCGCCATTATCGGCTGTCTCTATCCCAGCACATGAAATTCCGGGTATATCTGGCTCATCTTCTTTTTCTTTCAGCATTTCAAACATTTTAGCAGTTGCATATGGTGAACGCATCCACATTATTCGCAATCGTGGAAAATTTAATGTAAGCAATACTATTCGTGATATAATGTGTGAAACGCGTATGTCAGACGGCAAACCTTTCGGTATCAAACGAAAATCACGATCTTCGCTAAATTCAATTAACAATGATGGTAGACGAAAATGACGAGACATACTTTCAACTTGTGTAACTAGTCGACCACTTGCAAATGAACTAAATAAATCAGACAAACTTTTACGTTCAACTACTAAATCGGGTGTTAGAATATAATCGCCAACACTTAATGTTACTGGCACAATGGTTAAACCTCGTAAATCAAGCATGGATGGCAATGCGCTGCGAAATTCGCGTACATCACAAATTACTTGATTTGGTCTAGGCCCTGTGTTTTTGTTTTTCATATTATTGCTACTGCTACTAGTATTACCACCTTTTCTGGTAAAGTCTAAGTTACCCAATGAATTTCTACTATTCATTGTGGTAGTGGTGGCTGTCGTGGTATAACTGTTATTGCTATATTTATTGTTTGTTTCCAAATCCTGACGAACAACTGAGTGTGATTTTATATCAATTAATTTCAAGAATGCATCTTTTTCCTCTTTTATAGCAGCCAAATACCGCTGCTCCTCAATGCTTCCTTCATATATCAAAAAGTAAACTCGAACGCTTAACTGAGGGTATTTACATGCATATACTTCAATAGCTCGAATTGCATATGGTGTCGGGTCGTATAAAATAATGTATGATGGTTGTGTTTCTTCCAACACTGTAATCAAATCAATCGATTCTTGGAATGTTGGTATTACCATAACTGGATTTTCCACTAATTCTACGATGCCAATTCCAGTCTTCTCCTCAATTTTCATGCTTTCATTGACACGGCATTCGGCTTCCCACCATTCTTGTGTTGTTTGGTATTGTTGTGTAGAACGAAACCGATTACGGTTGTTGCTGCTGCTACTCAAGTTTGGTTTCTTGCTTATGTGGTGGCTCTTCTTCTTTTTCATAAATAATGTTTGGCCATCATCAGCATGTAAACTATTATTAGTATTGCCGCTGGCATCTTCACCATCTGCTTCTTCTTCATTTATTAGATCAATTACATTTATATTATTCTCATCACCTTGTAATTGGTGTTGTATAGCAGTGTTGTCGTTACTGTCACTATTCGATGTTAGCGATGGTTGTTTGCTATTAGTATTTTGGCGCTTCCGTTGTTCTTGCTTTTTTTCATTTTCTATGATTGTTTTACGACGCATTTCTTTTGCACCAATAATGCTGGTAACAAATTTATTTACATCGGCTTTATTGCCATCGTTTTTAGTTACATTGTTACTGTAGTTGTTGCTGCTATTGCTGTTACTACTTTTATCATTCATATAAAAATCGTATTTTTGTTTCATGTAGTGCTTCCCCCCTTTTTTCAAATAGTTCAAGACTTCGCGACAACCACGGTCATCGTTTGTGATAATAAATATAGGCGTGGGTTGCTTAGGAATTATTTTGCTATTGCGATATTTCTCATTATGTACTTGTTTTGTTAATGTGAGTGCTTCATCAATCACTTCTTTTAATAATTGCCATTTAGGGTTTTCTTCTAACGTTGGAACACGTATGTCACGCGGTATGACATCGTCATCGCTCGTTCTATCCTCCCCATCGATGATCACATCGCCTGTTAACGTTTTCTGCCGTTTCCTCTTTTTACTTTTTATTTTCTTTGATTTGTTCTTTTTACGAATTTTAAATACACGAATTTTTGCATATTTAAAAATGGCATCGGCAGCATCTGTCATAAGCCATTGCGATGGTTCTTTTCGATAAATGCCGCTGCCTTCTTCTAATTTTTGTGACGCAGTTTGGCGTACAGCATCTAGCATTCTATGAAAAGTAACAGCGTCGTAATTAATTAAGCATAGCAATAGTCTTCGTAGTATTTTCAAATCTTGTATCATTTGTTTTGATTTATAATCTACTAAACTCCATTGTGGATTTAAACGCTCCATTAAAAAATGATCGAAGCTTTGCAATAAACCTTTTGCTACTGTGCATTCACTAACATCTATCTTTGCTATTCGTCCCAAATGCCTCAAACACATTTGCATAACTTTTACTATCCCGCTTTGTATTTTTTCCATTGAATCCGTCAATGGCTGTGCTAACTCAACAACTTCTGGTGGGTTGTCTTTAAAACTGGTAATCATATCTTTATGAAAACGTGGCCATAAAAACATTTTTTCCACCGACAGACAATGTAATATTTTTTGTGTTCTACCAAATCCACGTGACAGTGCGGGTGCATTTTCAGTGAAACCCTTTACAAATCCATCTTGGTTTCCTCGGCGATATAAACGAATAATAAATGCTTCGATTGATAATTCTGTGACTCTATGTGCGTCGTAAATAAAAAAACCAGAAATGCAACTTGGTTGAACCCTTTTTTGCAATAAATCTAAAATTAATACTCGTGAAGTCAGTATAAAACAACCGCCAGCGGCATACAATTTCGCTCGTTCGTTTGATAATGTAACATTTGATAGCACCCGCGGCAAATCTTCGTCTGGTACATTCAATTTTCGCAACATATATATTAGTTGTGGCGCTATTTTATCACAACTCAAAACAAATACCAATGATTTTTTATTACAAAATAATTTCATAAACGATGCCAACACTTGCTTCGTTCCTAACCCTTTTCCTAAGACAATTAATGCATTTTTATTCAGTGCTTCTTTGAATATCGTTTGGTGGACCGGTGAGCCGCGGGACGTCATGGTGGCTCAAACCCTCTCATGCTTCAATAAATAGTCACAACCGTCGTATTAACATGTTGCAGAGGAAAGGGAATATAAGACTGATTTTGATTTGAGTTTTGTTGTATTATTGTTGAAATAAATTATTATTATTATATTATTATTATTACATACAACAACACCACACACTATTAATTATTATTATTATTATTATTGCACTATTTATTATTGATTTTGATTTGAGTTTTGTTATATTATTAATTATTATTAATTTATTATTATTTATTATATTATTATTATTATTATTATATTATGCATTATTATTATGGTGTAGTTTTACATTGATACCCTCATCTGCACACGTTCATTCCGAAAATGTGAAGTTTATTGCCTTTCTAAAACTTAAGTCTCTTAATTTTCTTCGTTTGAACAGTCGATGATAGTATGAGTACGAAGAAGAAAGTTGTCCGCGGAAAGGGGACGCCCAAAAGTACACCAAGACCACCGTCAAAACCTAAACCACCACCGGAGAAAAAGGAGGAGTCTGTCGACGAAGGTAAAAAAAATGCTGTTGACGATGAAGTATACGATGACAAAGATGAAAGTGAGAAGAAGAAGAAAAATCAAAAGAAAGGTAACTATCCAGGGGCAGAGAAGTTTGAAAATGAAGATGGTGATGTAGGAGATGCGAATCCCAACAAAACTAAAACAAAAAAAGTTAAAAAAACAAGTTCAAATAAAAAATCATCACGTTCTGCAGAAGTATCCAAAATTGATGAAATACGTAAGCAAAATAAAGCAATATCAAAAAATCCTGGCTTATTTATGATGGAAGACGACGAGGGCGATGATGATGAAGATGGGAATATAGTTGGTGGTAGTTTTTTGGATATTGGTGCAAGGCGAACTAGGAATAATTTAGGAGTAAAAAGTAATAATGGTAGTAAGAAAGAGAAGAAAAAGAAAAAAGAAAAAAAGAAAAAATCATCTTCAACTACTAAATCTTCAAAGTCATCGTCGCTCCGCACACCGGAAAATGCTACAAAAAAAATGAATACCAACGATGGTGACGTATTAAGTGGAGAAATGGATTTCAATAGGCCTAGTGTAGTTCTGGATTCTGATAGCATATCAAAAACACGAAGTAATTATAGTAATAATTCTGGTAACAAACTGAGGCCGCATGAATTAGTATATCGCTCAGCCAGTAGTGATGAAGATGAGTCTCACAATGTAGTACCAATTGACATGCATGACTTGATGTCATCGATTAGGAAAGCAGCACCAGGTGCTGCTAATTATGATAGTGATAAAGATGAAGATGATAGCAAGACTCCATCAAAAACACCGAGGCGAAATAAAAAGGATTACTTCTCTAGCGACGATGAAGTAATTTCTACATCTGGAAAAGCTAAGAATGATGACGTAGATGTGGAGAAAAAACAGCAAAAAGTGAAACGGAAAAAGAAAAGTAGTAGTAGTAAAAAATTGGGTATTATAGATCATGTTGCACGTGCCATGAAGCATCATGATAGTGTATCTGAAATTATGAAAAGCAGGTCTATAAGCGATGAAGAAATGCACATGTTGATGTTTTTTGCGGAGTCATGTGATCACATGAGTCGGCGGATAGCTAAATATGTTGAAAAAGAATCTTTAGAAGGTAATGCCGATGCAAAAAATATGATTCAAGGCAACGCGTTCATAAAAACTAAAATTATTGAAGATATTGCTGGGGAAGATGAAGAAGAATTGGAAGAGATGCTTAACAAAATGAAAGAACAAGAAAGGCAAGATTTACAAACAAAAGGTAAACCGGAGCCTTCTGTTGGTGATAATGGCTCGGAAATGCCAAGAAAAATAAGAGATTACTTCTCAAGCGATGATTTCGATTTTATATCGTTTTTAAAAAATCCTGTGCCTGTTGAATTAGGCATGGTGTATTTTCGCGTTATCGGCGATCATAAACAAAATGAACTATTTGTCATTTTAGATTACGATGTTGAGGCTTTTGGGGATTTAGTAATGACTGCGAAAAGAAAAATGAATTTATTAGGTACAAGCAACAAAAAAGAATACAAGATTAAATGTGACAGTAAAACAATTGGTAAAGTAGAACAAATTCAATCAGGTAAAATACTGCAATATAATATCACTACGGAAAATAAAGAGAATCGAAGAAATAAAAATGACCAATACTCTGGTGATCGTATGCAACTTGGTGCTATTCAAATAACTAATACAAAAGATTGTCCCCGGCACATGACTGTGTTATTGCCTGAAATGATACCAGCAAGTGAAAAAGAGGATGCCGGCGATGAAGTTCAAGCTTCATGGAAACCTTTACATCCAAAAGATGAAATGCTAAGTCAATGGAAATCAGGAAAATTTGACCATTTATCATTTTATGAAAACAAAAAGCCCCATTTTGATGAGGCGATTGGGGCATACACGCTTGATTTTGATGGTCGTGTTACCATGGCATCATCTAAAAATTATTTACTTGTGTCTTCTCATTCTTTAGAAGATGTTTACGTACGCTTTGGTCGAGTAGAAAATCGAGAATTTACTATGGATGTACGTTACCCTTGTTCGCCTTTACAAGCACTTGGCATTTCCATCGCAAGTATTATAACAAAAACGACAGGCTGAGGGGTATGATAAAATATACACGCACATAATAAAAATATCTGATGTGTTAACACACATAATAAATATGCGTGCGTACAGACACTCTAAAATGCAAAAAACTATTTTTGTATTGTGCCACATATAAATAAGAGCTTTTTTATATATACTTTATTTATATATGTTGTACGTCGTACATTTTTTAATATACTTACGAGTCGTAAAATAGTCGTAAGCTTAAAATATATTACATATGCACGAGTATATGATATCTCATTAAGTTACATTAAAGTTAAGTTGTGATTAAATTGTTCAATTAATTAGTACCCTCTTAATTTGGATCCTATATTTTTTATATGCTGTATCCGTCTTCTAATATCTCTCTGTCACTCAGTGTTTTGGTTCCATGGTAGCGATTGAAAATATTTGGATCGCGGTAATAAAAATCTCTCTCCCAATTTGGGTTCCATTCATAATTGTAACCATTTTTATATATCCCAAAATCGTTTGGGTCATATTGCTTCCCAAAATATATATGATCCTCTCCGTTCCATCCATGATAACCCCCTTTACGTTCATTTTGTGAATTCCACTCCGTCTCGCTTCGTTTAAATGAATCAAAATTTCTGTGATCTGTAACTTGTATAATTCTATTGTTTAATCCATTCTTCCCTGAATATACAATTGGTAAAAATGATTTTGTATTTCTTTCATGACCATTTGGGTCGATTCCAACATTGACTTCGCGCATGATATACAATATATAATCGCTGTAACATCTGTTCCAGTTATCACGATCGTCAGAAATCGAACACTCTTTTAATTTTATTCGGATAGCTGGAATTTCGCATACTAAATCGGTGGAATTATGTGGCTTCTGTGGTAATGTAAATACCATTGACGCTCTGGTAAGATTGTGTTGATGTAGTATGTAAGGTGCTATACCACATACATATGAATCATTTAAATTAAAATTTCCATTTACATTTATATTAGTAGAAAAATTGTTCGGCACAATTCTAGGATGCATCTTATAAAATGTTTCTGTGCTGAATTGCATTGACAATTTTGGAGTCATCTGTAAGTTTTTGCTGTATTTGCTGCTGTAAAATTGAATGTAAGATATTTTCCCAGTTATATTAAAAAGAGACAATTCAAATTTTACTTGAAATTTTGTGGTTTTTGACTCCTGCACTTTACTATCTTCGTAAATGTATGGCCTTAAAGCAATTGTAAAGTCTAAGTAGAATGTGCTAGAACGCGTATTAAACTTCTTAATAGTATGCGCTTGTGTGTTGATGTATCCAGACCCTTTTAAATGATTAACTGGATACAGGTCTGCTACAATGTACGATCCGGCTTCTTCGCTTGCTGCATCACAGGAATGAACGTTAAATAATAAAATTGCCTTTGTTAAGGTAGAATGTCTTAAATTAAATTTGGTTTTACTTTCCCTTGGGGGTTCAATATCAAATGTTAATATTAACTTATTGTCTTTTGTCATTGTATGCACTGGCCTTGCACTTAAAAATTCTCCACCGTCATCTGAGCTTCTATCATCAAGCAATTTTCCATAATAGTTGATTACTCCTCGATTATTTTCATTAGCATTTAACAAATTAAAATATGACAATAAAGTAAATACAAATGTAAGCAAGGAGAGGGTCTGATTCATATATCAACTAAGTTAATCGTGTGCTCAGGGCATTAAAATAATAAATATGATAAAGTAATGTATAACGATGATCATTTAGATTCACAAGCGATCAACGCATCACACCATGTTGGCTGTCGCCTGGTTGTATGTGCAGATAACAGGTGTCATTATATGCAACATCATTACGTACACAGTAGGTGATAATAATAAATATATATACGTATTATTATATTAGCATATTATTTATTATTATACTAGCCTAGCATAAGAATAGTTTAAGTAATGTGAGGTATATAGGCAGGGTAAATAGTGCAATATAAAGTATGTGAATGTTTAAACGTTAATAATTTCATATATAATTATAATAGCGCACTATATATAGTCCTCGCATGTAGTGTTTTACTTCCATTATTATAAGTGACTTAGGGCAACAACCAATCACAGTGGACCAAATTTAAATTTAATTGTTCTTCTAATTATAATATACCTTATTATAATACATACATCCGTCACAAGTACACGTACATTGCACTGACCTTCAACATCAAATATGGAGTGTTGCAACGCATCCAAATACGAAATCTACTTCCTTTGCTGGAGGAGACTATTCGTTAAGTTGCTTATCTGTCTGTCTATCGATTAGTAATATGGGTCATTCGAAACATTATAAAGATAGGTCAAATGTATTATTAAAATATCTGTTTATTATTCTTTTGTCATTTATTTTTTCCCTTTCAAATGTAGATGCTGCAGGACGTGAAGGTGCTGATAGTGAAAACGATGACGAGCGTATTGTATGGGCTATATTAACTATGTTTTATATATTTATGGTTCCTACCATAGATCCGTAAGTATGCTCTTTTTCCACTCATTGCATCATTATTTACAGTCATTAACATTGAGTTTATGTACAAATGTTCCATTGAAATTATATTAAATATACCACACATGGCTTTTCATTAATGATAGTGAATATGATATTATTTGGAGTTGGATTTTCTGTATATTTGTGCTTGGTTGTTGGGCGCGTGCTGGGATAGCCATGTGACAAAATATACTTGGAAATAAAACGTTTTGTTCTTTAATTACAATACACACAAATAAATAAAGAAATTTTATCATTTTATCGTTTATGTGTACACCATAACTTACACCATAACTTACACCATAACTTACATACATATATTATTAAAGTAAATAATTTATACACTGGTATATTTTTATTTATATATGATTTATATATATATAATTAATTCTTACTCACATTTATTTAAAATAAAATTTTATTCCCTGTAAATATATATATATATAAGTGATGTTCATTCTCTCGTTCCTTCCGTTACACTTTCTCTCTCAAAGTCTAGTATTCGTAGCTGGTATTTTCATCATATATGATTAGCTTATTTAAAATTATAAATAAAGTTATATCTGGTTTTTAAAACTCTCACTCAGCTACAGCTCTACATTCACACTTTCATCCTGTTGAAATTCTCCATATTGATTCAAACGCCCACTACCTATACTATAAATGTTTTCATTGGCCCCAAAGAACATAATTTCGCCACCACGGCTTAATGCTATACTAGACGATATTGCATTTTTAACGCTGTATCGCCATCTTGTTTTGCCGGTTAATATTTCAATTGCATAAATATTGCCATCGTTAGAGCCTTGGTATATCATTGATCCATTACGTCGCCCTCTATGTTCGCAATATATCCTAAAGGATCCTTGCTTGCTTCCGTATTTAAAGACACAGAGGATTCAATCCTACCCCTAGATACTGCTTTCCAAATTTCATATGGTTTAAATATTGTTGAAGATGGTTCGGTATCAATTGGAATGACTTGTGATGTTCGTTGTGCATTTCCACCAAATCCAATTGGCCATGAATTAATAAGAGCGCTTTTCGATACAATGAATAGGATAATAAAAATATTTCTGTCGTAACAGCATTTAATCAAGTGCATAATTACTTTTAATGTACACTTAATGTATATATTAATGGACATACGTATGCCTTCTACAATTACATTGCTATCACTGCAGCCGCTATTGTTTGTGGTTGGTGATTAAAAGTTAATTGTTGTGTTGTCCAGGTTGTATCTACATTATTTTATTATTATGTTGTTGTTGAGTGACCCTGTTTAAGGTTTCAATTGGATAAAATCTGTAACGATTTATTGTGGGATCAGCCATTGGAGCACTAGTGGTAGTCCCTGGTATAGTCTATACTGTAACTTATGTCGTTATTTAGACGATCACTAAACATCCCTCGCGGTTGTCAGGCGGCAATGTGTACCATATAATGTACCATATAATGTATCATATAATGTATATATAATGTACCATATAATGTATCATATAATGTATATATAATGTATCATATAATGTACCATATAATGTACCATATAATGTATCATATCGAAGAAGTTAGAGACGGCCAATGCTATTCCGGTATACGTACGACTAAAGTACAGCAATATTATAAGTGGAGAGAAATAATAGGAGTCAAATAAATAATACAATTAGTCGTGCTAGTAAATACATACGTATACATGCCACGGAGCATTTGCACGGTTACATCGCTTGTACACATTTGTACACATTTGTGAACGAATTTGTTTGGTCATTTCTGCACCAAAACAATATTCAGTTGTTAGAAGCATTTAGCCATTGTCGTATACGCTTCATAGTTTACATATTCAGTCGTTGAATTGTTGGTTCTTAAAATGGGAAATAGTATTAATTCAGTATTTAAACTATTTTCACAACCTTCGCATCATGTGTTGGATAAACAACGCGAATTAATTCTTTATTATGGAGGGTGGACAAAAACATTTTGCTATACGTTTTTCGTCATATCAATATTAAATAGCTTGGCAAGAGCAGACTGTACATTTGGTATAGCTATTTTAGGTCTACTGTCTATATTGCATTCGCACAAAGGTTTAGCTGAAATTTTTTTCGGTTTATTAACATTTAGTTTAATTATTGACATAGCATGGACTGCTACGCATGGTAATTACCTACATGATTTTGGGCGAATACCCAGAATGGCAGCAGATTCAATGGCGTCATTAATGAGAATGCATAAATTTTCATTGGCCATTAGTATCATACAAATATTAGCAAAATCATCATCGTTATTTTTTGTTTATAATTTCTGGAATGTGTTGCCACAAAAGTTACCACAGCATATTAATTCCAATGCAGCTTATAATGATATATTAAAAAATGAGAAAAGCAAGCATGAGGATTAATACATATCGTACCTATATATAATTGTCTTACTCAGTACGATTATATATCTAATATGCGTATTGTGTTATACAACGTTCACTATACTATACGAAACCTGCTATTAAGCACGGTGCATCCGTTTCATTATAACGTTTTGAGCTTAGATGTAGTAGATGATTGATGGAAAAAAAGAGAAAGCAAAAGTTTTAAATGAGTATAATTGAAAATATATATTTTACTCTTTCACGAGTCGTACGTAAAAAGCGAAAAAAATCTATAAAAAATTACGAATGTTTTTTATATTTTTATATACGCGTAAATACATATATATATATATTAAAATATATATGTCTTATATATATATAATTATAATTATTATAATCGTAGCACATTAAAATTAGCATTTGGGGAAGAATACGATAAATTGTACCCAGGGTACCTCCCTCACATAATGAAAAATTTTCATCAGCAGAAGGTTAAAGTTATCGATGTACCTCTTTCGATACTTCCTTCTTGAGGATGTATTGATACTCACAGTAAGATCGATTAAAGGAACTCAGTTATTTTATTCCATAGAGAGGTAGAAATTATCATGAGAGTACATACAATACGCGCGCATAATTATTATTTATTTTTATAAAAATATTTTAAAAATAAAAAGATGATACCGTATCAATCTACCGTCTTCTACTTTTTATTTTTAATTGTTGTAGTGTGGGGCTACACAAGCTATCATCTCCCAGATGGACATTACGCGCATAAAGAGCTACATGTTTGGGGTTGTACATACAGGTATATTTATCTCGACCTAGATCAGCATCATCATTTTAAACGCAAAGACTGGCAGATTAAACAGACATTTGCAAACATGTTGACATTGTGAAATGTACATGCATTGCAACTCCAAAAATCCTTCTCCACATTTTTCCCTGCTACCATTGGGATGTTTTTTTCATTATCAAGACATACAGTCGAAGCCTTCTTGTTTGAATACTCGAAGTGGGAAGAATTCGAATTAAAGAATTGCTTATTCCTAATATTATTGTTACTATGTTTCGCATCTATAAGATTGTCGTCCATTTTGTTATTATTGTTCTTACTGCTAAGCTTACCTACCGATGTAGTGCCATCCCTATCATTGCTAGATTTTTTTTCGATTAATGCATTAAGCCGTTTTGCGCGAATTTCTTTTATCGTCAACTTACTTTTACTAATATTATCGCCCTTCAGATTGTCATTCTGTTTGCTAAAAATACCAGAAGTTACACGCTCAGGTGGCCCTACAGTAGACTTTATTGCATATTTAACAACTACACCAAAATGATCACTTGGTGTTTTATATCCGCTTTCCACATCATTTACACCTTGTATATCCTCTTTTCCAACAACATTAAATCCATCCGGATACCCAATAACACGGACCCCAATTTTATTGCTATAAAATCTATCAAATCGGCAGTATATTTTTCTACCGCTAAAGTTTCTTGCCCATGTACTACTAAATTTTGTTGGGGCATTGGATGCTTTATAGGCATCATCAATTTCTTCCAAACCATTTCCTAATGCAATACGTTCATCAGACATTCCTACACTATTGTTGTAGGACAAATTTGTATCACCACAAAAAATCACAGGATAGTTTACATCTTTTGCAAATAAATAATCATCAAAAATTTCTTTTAGCTGTTTGCATCGGGTCGTGGAATGGCTTTTGGTACTTTCTAGATGAGATGTTACAATTTGAACTTTCATTCCATCGATAGTTATTACTGCTGTTAGTATATCTCTACCCATCTGGCTATTTGATTTTCTATATGGTATTCTAGAGCTGCTTAAAAATTTTAAATTCGATTTTCTTTTTATAAATATCATTGTAAAATAACTACACTTTGAAGCTGAACTACTTTTATTTTCGTAACCAGCAATTGTTAAAATATGGACTAACAAGTCCCTTGTCGGTTCAATAACTTCTTGCAATGTAACAATATCAGCGTTCTGTTTTATAATGATGTCAATACAAGCTTTTGTCCTGACTAACAAATCTATGCCGAGTCCGTCAATGTTATAATTCATAACTTTCAAAATAGAGTCACCATTTTGTTTCACCTCGTCATAAGTTAAGATATTTTTCTTTTCGCCAACTTTTCGTTTTTTCAGAGACACTGTAGCTGTGTTTTGGCTTCCCGCTAACCGTTTCATGCTGCTTGTATGCAATGCTTTAACCAGTATTCATATTAAAAATATATATCGTTCACCAAGCATTCTCCAAAAGAAGATACCAAGATGCTGTGAAACATAATAATTCAATAATAACAATAATAATAATAATATTATAATAATAATAAAATAATAATAATATTATTAATAAATATAAATATAATAATAATAATAATAATAAAAAAATACAGCAGTAAATAGTAATAATAAAATAAAAAATTAAAAAAAAAAAAATTTTATATTATAAAAAACAAAGTTAAAGTGAGTGAAGAAGATGAAGTGTAAAATTATCAAAGGGTATTCACATTTTATATTACTGTACGATATACACAGGACTGAAAATACATACTTATAAATTGTTATAAAATTGACCTTACACCTAAATTAACTCGAGATATAAAATTTTATGTACACACATCACACATATTCTACAAGTAGCATTGTCAACTTTTAGCTTTTTAAACCCATCATTTCCTTTGTCAATTTAGATAATCCACTACCGTGTCCATCATCATTGTTTGTCATGTCCATAACCATTAAATTTGCAACAAATGTCAGCAGCATATTTTTATTCACTTTAATGATGTCCTCCCAAGTTAGAAACACTGGACAGCCTAACTTTCTGGCAACTGAAATTACATACTGGGCATTATATTTACGGTCCTCAGCAGATTCGATACCTCGCAGAACATCCCAATCAACTATACCAGGTTCAATAGCTTCAAGCAGATCCATAAAAAATACACTTGTAGCAAGATCAGAATCTTTAAACGATTCAAGCTCTCCCGTACAGCCATTTTCTTCGCATTTCTCATTTGCCCATTCTATAATTTGAGACTCATCTATATCCTTATGCGAGGTTGTTTGTTCAATCTGCAATGCTTTTGAAACAATTGTTAAGGAGTGGTATCGTAGACATTTCCATAATATTGCATACAATAATTTTGGGTCTTTACAATCTAAAATATCCAATCCAGCAATGTTATGTAAATTAAATCCTAACTCTTGACAAAGTTTGACAGCAAAGTTAACATTTTCAACTTTATGATAGCGGTTTTTTGGTTTTAAATTTAAATTTTTCTTCCAGTTGACATTCAATTGACCGCCAGAAATAACAGCTAGAATTTGTGTCAATAAAATTCCATCTCTTAAATCTTCCACTATATCAACTACATTACTAGCACCTTCGATGTATGGGATAATTGAATTCATCCACATTTTATATGTACGGTATTCTTTTGTTTGAGTTGGATCATCTTCTTCAAGCATAGCAGCCTTTTCAACTGCAGCTTTTGTTTTTTCATTTGATTTCAATCCATGGTCAGCAGCAAAAAGAACAGCGCACAATAATTGAAGCAATCGATGTTTTCCATTTTCAATATATCGTGGTTTTAACCAATTTCCACAATTCCTTCTACGAATAGTTGTGACAATTGAGTCGATGACAGTATCTCCTTCCTCAACAATCTTATCCCCAGTGCAACGTAATAGGTTCAAAAGCAATGCCCCATCTTTCAAATCTTCCCCATAATTACTAGCTCTTTGTTCAATTTCATTTATTTTTGCATGATAATTTATCCATTTCATTAATAATTGATCTTTTGACAAGGACTTTAAATTCTGCAAATTTTTATCGTCATCTACATCTTCTTTCCCAAGCAATACTAATGATGGACATTCCTTTATTGAAATCGATTTTGTCAATATTAAGTTTACAATTGGCAACGCAAATTCAATACAAGCGAATGCATCAATATTTGCACATTTTTGAACATCAACGCTGGTAGAATAAATTGCACCAACTGATTTTGCTCCACCCATAATTAATTGAACATTTTCGATTATAGCTTTTTCTTCCTGCTCCTCAACGTCAAAATCATCATCAGAATCGTCATCATCAGAATCGTCATCAAACCTATTTAGCGCACGCATGTCAATAGTATCAGGATAATAATGATTTAATATGGATGCCAATGCAACGCCCCGTGTACACTCAGTCCGCCATGAGTGCTCAAATTCATCACAATTTTCATTAATTGTGCAATACATATTTTCAATAATTTTACCCAAAGTAATATCTTCATCTTTATCATATGGATCTGCTTCAACTTCCTTCGGTAATAACGATAGGACAATTTCAGGTAATGGTGGTGGCGCCCAGCTAGTTTCGTTTGTGACAGTATTATGGTAATAAACTTTGTTATCAGCGGAAATCACTTTTCTCCAATCGCCAAGCAGACATTCTGGTATCTCCCACGTTGTTTCTTGTGTCACAATATTTACGTAGTATTTATTTCCAGATGCTCGGTCTATTACCAAACGCCAGTTGTCAATGATGCTGTTTGGGTCCGGTTCATCATCCTCTGAATCCGTTTCAACGTCGTCATCATCTTCGTTTTCTTCCCCCGGTTTGTTCCACCTTGACTCCCCCGTTGATAAGTTTATGTAATAGTATCTTTGACGAGCTTCATCTTTTTTTGCAACCCAGACATAATCACCATCCGCCTCTGGTAATTCCCACGATGTTACTTTTGTCTCAGCATTAAA
>JACKZZ010010116.1_pt1 | contig 17585 bp, 11 predicted proteins | sample 8027871 | NCBI WGS metagenome assembly JACKZZ01 (sample SAMN15724774, study PRJNA655200) | protist metagenome | isolation source: fluorescence activated cell sorting (FACS) single amplified genomes of... | place: USA: West Boothbay Harbor, Gulf of Maine | collected 2000-07-19
CCCGTCTCTTTTTCGCTTCTTCTGCTACGGCCTTGGCCCTGTAAGGCATCCTCTCAAACTCGTAGAACATCTTATTCACCCTCTTCAAAGGCTCGAAGCCTGGAACCGTGAAATCGAGGATAGTGCGGTGCATCTCATATGGTAGACTTTTAAAATTAACATTGTCAGACATTTTTAAAGTAGAATATATAGTATCTTTGTAGAGCGGAGTAACTTTTTCTTATTCTCGAATTCTTTTCTCGAAATTTGGAAGTTGGTCCGCCGGTACTTAGAGCTGAGCTACAGTGTTCATCACAAACAACATTCAGATCAAGCTCACTTAAGTTTAATTAGGCCGAAAGAATGAGTAGTACATTAGAGCTGAAGGATGCTGGCAATGCTGCCTTTAGTAAGGGTAATATGGCAGTGGCTATTGAGAAGTACACGGAAGCAGTGGCTTCACTTCATTCAGGTACTAAAGAGATACAGAAAGGTGGTGAAATGGGTGACTTATATGCAACATGTCTTAGTAATCGTGCAGCATGTCGTCTACGCTTAGCTAAGAATCATGCTGCCACATCCAAGAAATCTACCACATCACAAAAAGATGATGATAACATTACTGTGGAAGCAAAATATTGTATTGATGACTGTGACAGTGTAATAGATATACGACCAGGGCATGTAAAAGCAATATATAGAAGAGCACAAGCCAAGTTATTATTAGGAGACGCTTCAGGCGCAACACTTGATCTAACGAAACTCATTCATATAGACCCCAACAACACTGATGCTGTTACCTTATTGCGTGAAGCAAGGAGTATCGTAGCAAAAGATCATCAAGGTATATCAGAATCAGTACGTTTATTACGACTATTGCGTACTAAACTTACGGAATATCAATCAAAATCGCATAATAATAATGGAACTGATAGTAGTCATCTAAAAACATTCTTGAAGGAAACTGTGTCACTTATGCGTGCACTTGCATCATTATGTTCAGAGGACGCATCGCATGCTCGAGATTTCGCCAAAAACGATGGTATTGTCACTGTATGCAGCATTGGGCAGCAATGGGGCACACATGATGTCGAAGGTAAACCTGTGATCGGATGGATGTTGTCTACGCTTTGTGCTGCGTGCGAGCATGCTCCAGTCGCAACCACGTATATAAGCTTAGAACCTATATCTTGTATTAGTCCAACTGGACTCGTGTCCATGGATCAGATTTTAGATGAATTAGTAGTCAGTACTAGTAGCAATGCGAGCTCGACTGTGACTAATATACAATCTATTGCTCAGTTATCATTATCATCTCTGTGTTCATTAGTGGATGCAGAACAATGGGGTATACCTATATCTACTGCAGCACTAACATCTATCATGAGAATACTGAGGGCACAGCCGTTATACTCATCTGACGGTCGAGCGAGCGCCGCACCTACGATACCACCTCCTCCACCTGTGGTAGCAGCAGATAGTACACCTTTGACTTCCAATGAATCTCGTGTTGAAGAGTTACCTACAGCTGAAGAGGAAGCAGAGCAACAGCGTCTATTAGAACAAGCTGAAGCAGCAAAGAAAGCAGATGCCGACCCAAGGCACTTTTTACCGCATCACAGCATCCGTGACGTCGTACGTGCTTGCAAGCGAGCAATAGCTACTTTACATACAGAATTACTAGTACTTGGTTGTGATGCATTAGTTGCATTATATGGTGATTGTGAAGACTATTTCACACCAATGCCAATAATAGACACGCGAATGGAATCATTAGAACAAAGAAAATATAGATTCCTGAAGAAACGAATTGTGTCCACGAGGGCTTCCACATTCGCACTGGTGTCACTTACAGAGGAAAACGTGTTAGATGCTATCATAAGTGCATTAGATAGTACAGAACCTTTACAACGTGCCAGAGCAATACCTTGCTTTGGTAGACTAATTAATGCAATAATAGACCCTAACGTCGCCATTGAAGCGGCAAAAGCGAGAGAGCAGAAAAAGAAGAACAAAGAAAAGAACAATAGCAGTACAACGTCCGAGATTCCCATCGAGGAAGATATATTATTAAAATCATATTTTAATACATATATATCTTTATCTAATGAAGCAGGAACTGATTTACCATCTGTGCAAAATATGAAAAGACGTGCTGTAATCACGGCAGCCCTGCTTACAGTGAGACCTCCATTAGGCATCTGGGCGTTGCAGTCAGCCGGAGGCATGCCACAAACTCTAGCATTAGTTTCTACTCGTGATATCAGATGTCAAGACATTGCAGCAGAAGTTATGTGCTTAGCTGCTGCAGTTGATGGAGGACAAGAATTACTCGCCCTCGCATTGTCGTCAGGAGCTATTCATGAGTTATTAAAAAGTGGTAATCCAGGGATTCGTGCCGCAGCAGCTTCAACAATAACTAAATTAAGTTTAAAAGCAAAAGCTTTGGAAGAAGATACACCTGAAGTGTCTGCTGTGCTCAATGCGGCACTAGATGTGATCAAAGTTCATTTAAAGAGTACTGATGCCTCGAACTCATTAAAAGAGAAAACCAAAGGAGGGGAGGGGAGTAAAGTTGACAAGACTGCTATCAGCTCTTCTTTACTACCTAGTATGTCAGGCTTGTCATTGACACCAATGACACAATCACTTGAAAAAAGTGTATTAAATGCAAATTCTATTGCATCAGTAGAAAGAGCGGTGGAAGTCATTGCGGCTATGTCAGGTAAGACGCATGTCAAAGAGGAGCTAGTACATGGTTCATATCGTGTGCAAGCTGCGATAAAGACCATATTATCATTAGATTTAGATGCAAGATCAAGTGCAGCATATGGTATATCACATATCCTTGCATTATTAACCGTTACAAATGGTGAATTACATAAAATTGCACTTGCTGAAAAGGACATCACTCCTGATCAATATGCTAAACTTCAGGAATTACAACGTATAAAAGGTGTTAAAGATGAAAATGGTAATGTTATAGAAGAAAAAAAAGAATTAATTGATAATGATACAGATTCACAATGTAGAATACGTATCAAAAATATAGTACAAAATGGTGGATTTAGTTGCCTTGTTCGCCTATTGACATTCGGCAGCTCGCAAACACGCGATTATGCTTCTCGAGCATTACGACAGATGTGTGTGGAAGAGAGTGTGAGAGGGCTTTTCATACAACAAGGAGCATTAAAGGCATGTTGCGATATCATAGCAGCACACAATACAAGTTCGAACAATGCAGCAGCAGCTAAAACTGAAAACGGAAACAACGCCCCACCGACCGCTGTCACCCGACGCGAGGCCGCCCATGCTGTAGCAAAGGCACTAGTAACAACAAATCCTACTTTATTACAAGAACATGCACGGTTAGGTACAATACAGCCACTCTTATATCTTGCCAAAGATGTAGACTCTACAAATTTACAACAATTTGAGGCCCTACTCTCCCTAACCAATATAGTATCACTCGGTGAAGCCGAACAAAATAAATTTATAAAGGAAAAGGGTGTCTCTCATGCGCATTATTTAATGTTTAGTGACCATTTAATGGTACGTAGAGCAGCATGTGAGATTTTTTGTAATATTCCAACATGTGATCCGCTTCTAGCCATGATGGCAGTGCCCGAAAAAGTGCGACTTTGGGTCGGTCTCTTAGAAGAGTACTGCAGTAGTATAGAGGAATCACAAACTTCAACTGATGATAATAATGATGATAATGATAATACAGAGAAATTTCTCATAGCACGCGCGTGTACTGGTACATTAGCCATATCGGCCAATGAACCTAGTGTAGCCAAGGCCCTTATCCAAGAAGATGTTGGGTCAGTTATTGCAAAGCTATTGCAATGTGGCCAAATAGAAATCATACATCGTGCGCTAGTTCTGATTATTGCCATGGTTGATGCAGATGGTATTTCTGCTGGTATGCATTTATTAGAAAGTAAATGTGTACCAGGGATTGCAGTCGCGCATGAGATAATCCGATCGTCGCCTGATCTTATGGCTCTGGCAAAACAGGCCGCTGGTGCGTTATCCAAAGCCATCAAAGAATAGGGTAGTATAAATGATTCAGTAATATACATTTGCACAATTATTTCAATTTACATACTCTTTTATTGGACATTATAGACTTCCTACACTCTCCATACAGCCACACAGAACTCATCGTTTCCCTTCTTGTCTGGTTTCCACTTCTTTGCTATCAGTGACCATCATAGTAATACTTAGTTTACCTTTCATAGTTGGAAATTTTTTGGCATTTACAAAATATTCAATACCATCACCATCTAACACAGCATCTTCATCACAACGTAATCCCCCAGCTTCACATAAAAATTTAAAACATTCCAAGGGTCGAGGAGATGCACCGAAGCAGGCAGTGCTATGCAGCGATGGGAAGAACATCTTTAGCTCAGGACAGTATTCTAATGCTTTTGTTCTTTGTACATCGTCTAACCCGCTTAATGTTCCTTGTGCACCTAAAGGTAAATCACTATGTTTGTATGTATTGATATATTCTGGATTCCAGTCAACATCGAAGCTTTTACTACCGTCATTCAAGGCAAAAGCCAGCGTGTCTGTGGCGGTGCCAACGCCGTAGTTCCTTCCGCCTTTTTTGTTTGATTTCAGCATATTGCGTATTATATATGAATCTTCTCCGTCAGTTTTCTTAAGACCTTTATTACCACCACTACTACTACTACTACTACTACTACTACTACTACTATTACTATTACTATTATATACACTATTATTGATTATTTCCAACACGGCAGTCCGGTTCCGAAGTGATATGCCTCCGTCACCGCCATATCCGCCTTTCACTGAATTCGACGGTGAGCCGACAAAGTCAAAATGACCAAAATCATCTTCTAAATCTAATGGACTATTGCTGCATAGTACATTTGTACCGCCGAATGTCAGTACGTTGTCGGATTTCAGTGATTCCCACAACCACGGTAGTATCATAAGTTCCTTCTTTTTTAGTTTAGAATATATTTCAGGTATTGGAATAATTTCAACGTTACCTTTCAATATTTGACGTTGTATACCAGGATGATTTACAGCTTCACTAGACATTTTATTTTTAGGAAGATAATATATTTGTATAATCCAATTTTTAGGTAAAGCGCCATGTAGCATATTTATCATCATTGAATATCGATTTTGAAACCATTTTGGTGAACCTAAAAAGATTGTGAATGCTACACCATTAATGACAGGAGCTTGTGGTGGTGGTTGTAATTGATTATTGTTCAATTTTGTGTTTATTAGGACGTTCTTTTCAGCATGTAAATTAATACTATCAGATGATAACATAGTATCATGTGATTGGTTTTCTTTAGGAGCGAATGTCAATGGATCACATCGCTGCTCAAGAAGGTTGATAGCATTCCTTTGAATGATAACAAGTGATATGAGTCCGAATATCAGAGTCAATAAACTCAAAAGACCCAGCATGTTTAGGAAGGACACTTTTCGGACTGATACGAGCATGATATAATAAAATAGATATCTAATACGATGTCCACACTTCGTAAGAAAGCTACGGTACCAATATAATTTGCATAAAGTCTTTTCTTTTACTTGTTCTGCCTAAAGTTTCTCTTTTGGGCAGTAGTCCCCGGCGTCGAGTCCCAAAATGATCACGATGGGTAGATCCACCTTTATGGTCAAATAATATGCTCATAAAATAGCTTAAATACTATGCTGCGACTTGTTCAATTTAAATGTGTGTTGCTTCTTCTCTTGATGGTCGTATCGTCTTCTCTAGTCGGGTTGGGGCAAAATCTGCAGCATCCGAATAGGACTAGCACTAGACGTGGTCTAATGTATGATAGGGATAATGACATTCGACACAATATCGAGAGATATCCTGCTGATCGTGATCCTCGACCATTTAGTAAAAATAATAGATTATTGGGTATGCTCCTTATGTTTGACTTTCATCATATTGATTCATTCATGTTACTTGTATTACCAGAGTATGTATCTATGTGCGAAGGAGGTTGGGATCCTGATCTAGTTATATTTACAACTGTTGAATGGTCACCAATGACTCGCCGCTTAATGCGTGAAAAAGCATATTGTTATCGAACAAATAAAGATGTTAATATCAAATGGGCAACCTACAATCCCAGTATTTCAATCGCATTGGCGGCACAACATAGAATATATATGACAAAACATGTTGAAGATTATGATGTTTTCATGTATCATGAAGATGATATACCATTTAAATTCCATCATGTTCAAGCATTCACACAAGAGACTGCTTTATTGAAGGAGAGGTTCCCTTGGACGGGTTTGTATGAGTAAGTACCAGAGCCAGGGACAGGCAGGCAGGCTATCCCCTTCTACCTTGATTCCTCTTGCACGTGTATGCTTTGGTAACACATTACATATGGTGAACTTGCAGTCTTTTGGATGTACAGTGTGCATACCATACAAGATTTGTCGTACTTTATTTTACCCTCCGTGAATGAGAAACCCCTGTGTGTCTATTTTGCTGCAAGCTCTCTCTCTCACCATCCGGAACAATTTCACATACTAACCATTATTATGCATCATACTACTATACTACGACAATCTGTATACCACAAACTCAAAAACTGCACCAACTTATGACCCCACAGTTATAATATTGGCTTTCAACGCTATCGGCATTTACGGCACAATCCTGAACAAGATAACATGCCGAAAGCAAATCAACCATGGCATGAAAATGATATAACAGAGCAACAATTGCTTGAAGAAATACCTGAATTTGTAACTGAATGTTTTTTAGGCGAAGACATCAATTTGAATCCACTCGATGAAGCTAATAAAAAAGAGCATATACCAGGTTGGAATTGGAATACGGCCCAATGGCATTTCCCCGGAGGAACACCTGGGGTAGACTGGCCGATTGATGATAATACGGAAAAGCGACATTTACGTGGGACGCACAACTATCGAAATAATCGGACACAAGACAGGCATTTGAGTGTTGGAGATTGGGATAACCTTATGACCTATCCTTACATTCATGTTAAAGGCAATACCCACCAGGGAGCGTTTATGATAACTCAAGAACAAGTAAAAATTGCAGAGATTAAATGCGAATTTTTAACACATAGATCACCGACAAGAGAGTAAGTGAAATGCATGCGTGCCTAATAAGAACCTGTCTTCAGTCTTCCTGCTTATAGTGAACTAACATTTGTACATTTTTCCCTCTTTGCCTACGTCTGCCATGTTTTCCTTTAATATAATAATAGATATATGTCATCGTTTTCTCTATATAGTGAAGACCAACGTTGTTGTAGGTTCAAAAAAATTATTCCAGCTGAAAGGTTACAATCATTTTACATATTACATGCAGTGCCAGGGAGACTCGAAAATTGGGTCACAACTGTGGCTGCGAATGACATGACCCGACAAGGGATAAACTACCTTACTGGAGGTGCTAATGCAAATCACCATTGCTGGGCTCCTATTATACGAAATATGACTGCTATCAAGGAACATGAATCTCATATTCTTAATGATGATTATCCTTGGAACGTTCGAGCGGACGAAGCATTCTAAGTGACGTAGGTGAATGAAAGTGACTCAAAACTTGTTGCTTTGTCAGTATAGATAGGACTTCAGAAATCTATGCATTTTGGTACCAAGTTTCCATGTACATCACAGGTCGGGCATGTAAGACTAAGGTTCGTACAGTATGATTTGCAAGAATTGGTTGTACACATAATGTTAATTGGGTCCGGTTTCATGAGGAGATGGAGTAGAGTACCAAATACATACTATTGAGGTTGATTTGCATGAATTGGTTGTACACATAATGTTTAGTAGATAAAAAATTGCACTGCTGTTTTTAATTCAATAATGATCACATTTTTCTCTAAAAATATACTGATGTTAACAAAGGGTGGTCAGTCAACTTAGCAGCATGCTATCTCTTGAATAGTCGTGATCCTGGGATCGACGTGGCCGGGGTTCGTCATTGAGTTCAATTTTCATCGTACCCTTAAGAGAAATGTAATTCAAAGAGTATAATACTTTGATTTAGGATAGAAATAGATACATATCAGCGTCAGTATTGCATTACAATTGCATTTTTTTTACAACACATATTGATCCGTGGCTTAATACGTGGAGCGGGGTCAATGAATTTCATATATTCATTGTTCACTAGTAAGTCCAAGTATAAGGCCGATGGTGTGACATCTGAAAAAGGTAAAGCTACTGCCAATAGGAACCATCCTCATGAAAGTGCCGCGAGAATGTTTCAATCACTTCCTCCACAAACTCAGGTCATGTTATTGACAGGTGGTGGATGGATGATGTCCTACTTGAATTTGGAAGATATATTAAAATTTAGCGCAACATGTCATTTTTGTGAAAGATTATTTTTAGATAAAGATTTATTTCATAATTTAATGATAAGTAATAATCGTTTGTATGCAACTATAAATGAGGGATATATTATAAAATATGAAAATGAAGAATCAAGTTTATATGTACTGCGCAAATTAAGCCATAAAATTATGAAATATAATGATAATACTGCTGAATCAAAGAATGATCAAAGTGATACGACATCAATTAATGAATCAAAGAAGCAAGAGGTAACTAGTGGCACGACATTAAGCGCATACAGTGATGCCAACGAACAAACATGCGCTATACTGGACTCGAACATGATCAAGCTATCAGTCGATAATAGAATCGTGCTGAGAATAACAAGTGATATATTTTTAGAAGAAGCGAAATATCATGATGTAGAGGATGGTATTTCGGGTTTAAATCAAGCATCTTACGATGAATTTGATGATTTTAAACCAGAACATTTAGAATTAAAACCAACGACTGAATCATATCCAAGAAGAATAAATAGCTTTTTTTCTTCGAGTGGCGATCTCGAAGAATACACATTGAAAGCTTTATCCAGTATGGATAAGTCGTTAAGTGAATTAGAATTATGGTCTCTAGATCGCCGTTCACAGTCATCTGATTTAGGATTGTCGATGCATTCTACAGGATCACGTTGCGCATCACCGTCACGGAAACCGTCCACACCTCGCTGTATGACGAGTGACCAGGCAAATTTTGCAGGTAGAACTGAACTAGATTATGATAGTGATAGGAGCAGTGGTGAGGATAGTAGCGATGCTAAGAATATTGTTGGATTAACATTTGATGATGTTATGAATCCTTCTGAATAACTTTAGTTATTTGAATTGAATTTGTCCGCAAATATATACATATGTACAATAAGAAATTGAAATACCTCCGTACTCTCACTTTCCTCACCCCTCTCCTCACTTTCATAAAAAACACAGTTTGTTGTAAAATACAATCATTTTGATTGTTTTTAGAATAACTTACCTAAACTATATTAAAACTTGTGTCGTCCACCATAGCCCCCCCCAGCATTATTTTGAGGAAGTGCAACAGGTTGATAGCCACTACCCGCTCCGTAATTACCATATCCAGTTGCCTGGTTATTTGGATTTGCACCATATGTAGTACTACTTGTAGCAGCACCGGGTGCAGCACCACTAGCCATACCCATACCAAATGATGCTAAGCGACTGAAACGATTACTACCAGCAGCAGAACCGTATGAACTTTGAGCAACATTAGACCCAAGACCTGCTGCGTTACCATTACCACCATAGGAGCCTCCCACTGCAGCAGTATTCCCTCCATAGCCATTACTATTGATATTGGAGCCACCATAGCCTGAAGATGCACTAACACCAGCATTATATCCACCAGTATTACCATAACTACCACTAACGGCGCTACCTCCAGCTGCACTATATGCGTTACCACCCATACTAGCACCCGAGGATATACCTGTATTAGAAGTGCCATAACCACCAACATTCGAACCATAACCTCCTACATTAGATTGTACAGATGTATTGGGTTCGCTACTTCCAAAAGTAGCAGTTGGTTGATAACGAGCCTGGCGTGTGTACCTTCCTGCCCCTGAGTTGGCATCGCCACTGATACCTCCGCCACCACCCATAGAAGGTTGATAACCACTTGCTACACCATTACCATTACTATTAGAAGAAGGTTGATATCCAGTATTACTTCCATAAGCACCATTATTATTACTGCCATTGGCAGCACCAGTGGTTAAACCTGTCAGAGAATCAACACCACTATCATTTAACAAATGTGACCGATCTCTGCCTCCTTTGGATTGGGGGGGCTGTCCAGGACTATTACTGACATTATTACTTACAGGTTGAAATTCACTATCATTTATTCCAATATTTTCTTGTTTAAATACAGGTGAATAACGTGGTGCAGTAGGCACCACGGGACTTGACCTTAGGGGTGAAGAAGACCGACCGTCCGTCGCAGCCGCACCTGTAGGTATCGGCTTCATGGGTTGATCAGTTGGAGATTTGCGTGATTGCAGTGGGGATGATGGGTTTGCTGTTGACACTATATCAGTATTATTAGGCTGCTGACTTTTCTCTGGTGATGTTCCATTAATAAGAGCTTCAATATCCAGTTCCATTTCATCCAATAGAGAATCTGTGGAAGCTCGTAGAGCTTTCGTTGCCATTCGGTTGATTTGCCGCTCAGGTTGATCAGGAATGTTTGTAGGATTACCTATACGTGGAATGCCATCAGCACGATCTTGTACAAATGTGGAACCCATTCTAGGTGGATCTGCAGTTTCATGTAATAAATTAGTATCTGGTGGATCAAAAGATTGTCCAGCTTCTAAATCTTTTTCTAGTTTTTTGGCCGCAAGTCTCTCTTCATATGCAATTTCTTGTTCGCTTTTTTGTAATGGACGACGCGTAAACTTCGATTGTTGTGGTATTGCACTACTTTCGGGGGCAGGCATTGAGCAATTCACTTGGAAAAAAGCATATTGTAGTGATTGTGATGCAGTGGGTCTCTGTTGTGGATCCCATTTCAGCAAATCAGTCAATAATTCAACACCCTCTGGTGATGCATTAGGTAATACTTGTGATAATGGTGTAGAAACAAATTGTGGAAAACGAAATTGCATAGCAGATGCTAATTTTAATCCTTCCGACCATGATTTTGCGTTTGGTGTACCCAACACAGCACATATCTTATAAAGTTCATCTGCCTCACTACTGCCGGGGAACATGGGTCTCAATGTAAATAATTCAGCTAGAATTCCACCCATAGCCCACTGATCAATTGGACTGTTGTAATTATCACTGCGTAAGAGTACTTCTGGCGCTCGATACCATCTTGTAGAAACATAGTCTGTGAACGGGGGTTTGCTGCGAATTTCTCGAGCTAGACCGAAATCGGCAATTTTTACGACGTCACCCTTCACAAGCATATTTTCTGGTTTAATATCTCTATGAAAAAATCCACTACGATGCATAAATGCTACACCTTGAAATATTTGATACATAATATTCCGAATTTCTTGTTCAGGAAAGTGTCTGTCCCGGCTCTTCATTGTCTCGTACAAATTGCCTTCCATGAATTCAAAGACAAAGAATAATTCATCATTTTCTCTGATCACTTCTTTTAACTTGACAATATTAGGATGATTTAATCGTTTTAATGATTTAATTTCACGGAGCTGCATGCATTCGTCCCAAGAATAAAATTTCTTTTTCATTTTTTTAACAGCAGTCTATTGGTTTAAGATAAAAAAAAAAGATATTATGATAAATAACAGGTAGATAGTTAAGGATTATAGTAAATTGGATATAATAATGCGTTGGGTGAGATGATGTGAGGTTAGTACTAGTATAATTCCTATGTTCTGATATCCTCAATGTTGAAATAACTCGAGCCTTGTCCGCAACCAATATCACAACACAACAATACAAACACAACATCAAACTAATACAATCAGTTTATTAGTAGACGTACAATTTCACCATTTTGACGATTAACTGCCTTAAGGACAGAACCATAGGTACCATCCCCAAGTTGTTTAGTCACCTTGTAGCGGTTCATAACTCTACACCACTGTTGAGAACTCGCAACCTCTACAACTCAACAATATAGTGTTTAGAAGGTGACACCTTTCCGCTAGAACTTAAGTCCAACAGTGCTATATGAAGGACACTATGACGCTTTGTTTGGTTCGAAATCTCGTTTAGGTGCCCGGCCGTAAAGTAATTCTCCTTTACAAAAATTTCAAGGGTTTCTGGTGAGCTGAAAATTCAATCTGTAAAAGAACACCATCGGTATTATTGAGGAAAACGTTTGGAGTAAAATGAGTCCTAGAAAGTCTTAAATTATCACCTTAAAACAGCACGCCTTTTCCCTCTTGAAATCAGCACTTTTAATGACATTTCACATCATAGTAGTGTGCTTTATTATAAGTATTTGCTTATTTGGAGATATTTTTATTTGCGTTGGCTGCATTAGTATTGAAGATGACCAAAAAGAGTACAATCTACCGATTCTTCCCAAATCACTCCCATCACCAAAAGATCTCAATCGCCTTGTAAATAAATATGTTAAAAATACTACAATATATGATATATGGCCTGATAACAAACGTGTACCACGCTTACTATGGATGGCTGTTAAAGATATTAATGAAGATATGCCGCCGCATATAGACGATCTCATGAGTAGAAACCACGGCTGGTTACCACAAGTCTGTGATAATAAATGCAAAGATGATTTTATAGATACAGTGTGGGCTGGCACTAGTGTACAATGGGCGTATCATGAAATTGCGCAGCATGCTGGTGCATTTAAGGCTGATATATGGAGGTATGCCGTTTTGTACACCTATGGTGGCATGTACATTGATGACGATTCCGACATACGAACGCCATTTGACGAGATTGTACTTAGTAGTGATACACTTATAATGTCTGAAGAAGGTGCCACATCATTGGGACCATGCTATGTGTCTGATTACCACTTAAGTGCGCCAGCATTGTACCGTCGGTATATTGATGTATTTAAGAATAGAAATTATGATAAAGATGGTATTTTTTATCAAGGATTAAAAGAATCAGATGGAACAGTTATTACACCTGACGTCACTGCTGAAGAGCGTGCATATGCTGCGTTGCATACGAATGAATATATCGTACCATTACAATTAACAGAAACATATGATCTATATTTTTTTCATGGAAACACTTTAATAAACTGGTGTATATTCTCGGCACCCCGGCATCCATTATTTTTGAATACACTGAAGAATTTAGTTGAAGTTATACGTAGTGGTTATATAGGTAAGTCTTATTTACATGTTGCAAAGTGGGAAGCAAAGCACAAGATTGGTTTATGTTCCACTATGTTCCTTATGACATACACCCTGCAGGAGATGCTGCTGAACGGGTCCTTCATGAAAGGACCACCGTCTGTAGACAGTAAATCTGATACAGCAGCAGCAGCAGTGAATATAACAAATAATACAGTTATTAATAATAATGAATGGGTTCCGAGAATATCTGTGAGAGATTTCAAGGAATATGGTGGAAAATGTAAAGCAATTTGGACAGGAAATGATCCTTCACATTATAGTAAAAAATTTAAAACAAATCCAAATTTATTAAAATCATTATCATTTCATAATAATGACCATAAACAATCATTATGTGACTCATTATATGACTTAAATGGGAAAGCAGTCATGAAAAACGAAGGTAACGATCGAGGGATATACTACATATCCAACCAGCAGCAATCCAAGTCTAAATTACATGACAGGACAAATTTAACTGATAATGATTGTTCAAAAATGTTTTTTAAGCATGGTTTTGGCGATATGGACACATTACATGAATATGGATATGTTAATAAAGAAATTAAGCATGTACACTATAATATTATCGATAGTATCAACGATGGGGTGAAAATAATCAGTAAGCAAAATTTGCGTGATCAAATGAAGGGTGAACACTAGTCGGCCGGCCGGTCGGTCTGAATATGGATCCGGGCTTGAGTGGAAGTAGAGGAGCCATCATCCAATCATCGACAAGAAGGCATAAACATGAGTGCAGTATAGTATAGTGTTAAGATGTAAAGAGTAGTGTATAATAATTACAATATATTCAGTTTTGATTTCCTGTCGTGGTAATTTTGCCCATAATACTATTATGATTATCATTTTAGTATATCATGAAATGTTAAATAGAATAATCATAAAAATGACGAAAAATTATAATAACTCCAACACTTCTAAACCTTGTTCGGGTTCGGCACCTACCTTCACTAGGTTACTGGCTCCGTATTGGTAGGCTGCTGTACCGGCTGCACCGACACCAACAACAGCTGCAGCAGATCCGCCAGCAATAGCAGCAATATTATCATCTTCATTTGTATTCAATGTATTATTCATATTTTCAAAATAATAGGTTGGTGTTGGAGCAGGGGTGCCATTGTCTGACGTTGGTGCGGCTGTTGGAAATGAATCTGCATCAAATCCAGGCAATGATGTCGTTAGCTCATTTACCTCCAATATTGGCACGTCCAATGTTCCATTATACCATGTATTAGCTAATTTTAATGAATCTAAATAGCCATTGGATTCAAATGACTTTGCAAATTCGTCTCGTAACTGCGCATAGGCCTCCTCTTTTGACAATAATGGTAAACCTAGGCTTTCCATAGTTGTGTTAATTTGAACTGTTATACGTGTACCATGTGTGGGCACTGTTGGTGCCTGTGTTGGAAACTCAGACCATATAAAGAATGATGGAGCTGGAGTAGGAACTGTGGATGGTATGGGTGTCGGGGACAGTGTCGGCAGTGGAGTTTCCTCTGATGGGGCAGCCGTAGGTTTACCATTTTCACCAGATCCAAGTGTTGGTGCTTCTGTTGGTATATGTGAAGGATATGCACTAACACTATGACAATTCCCACTCCAATATGTATTATGATCATCCCATACTGTGTCCTGACCATCCGGTTGTAGACTACAGGAGGTATATTCATATAGTACCTCAGTATTGCCTCGATACCACTGACAACAGCCTTCGGTGAACGATACGCCCATATATGCATTGCATAATTCTTGACATGCTTGAGCATCACTTGCAAGACCTAAATATATATTTTCATCTTGATTACTATTACACCAATGATTAACTAAAGGTGTGTCACAATAAGTACTTTTATTGAAGGTAGGCTGCTCGCTTGGTTCTGGTGTTGGAGGCACGGTTGGTGCTGGTGATGGCCACCATGTGGGTTTATCTGATACTGAAGTAGGTTGCTGTGTTGGTGTTGCAACTGCTGCATCCGATACTTCCACAACGTGAATATTACTGACACTCACACCACTCAGTATATGAGCTGTACTTGACCTTATTATCAATGAATTTATATCAAAAAAAGTCATAAAATTATCATATGATATTGGTGTGATAGTAAATACAGCTTGCCACACATAATGGTGAAGCTTAGCAGGGCTATATGCACCCCATGTTTGTTGTTCATCGAACATATTACTTATGAAAGCAGCAATGCACTTATCATGCGTTTCATCTTGCAATGTACTATTAAACAGTAAATGTGCATACCCTGTACGGCAACTACTTGACAAATGAGAGAATGTCTTGCAATATGCTGGACCACATCTAGATGATTGTAAACATGATGGAACACATGCATATTCTCCAACTTCTGCCTTTCCTGCTGGTGCTATGTTGAGATAATTAGTATCAGGTAAATAGCAGCCAGAATCCCAATAGAATTTACACCAATTGTCAAGATTCCAGTTAGTAGCATCATAATCTGTACATTGTGATAAACATTGGAATGATATATCTGCTGTACCACTTGGTGTTGGTGCATTTGTACTTTCAGTAGGTGATGAAGACCAAACATGATCATCATCACCTGGAATGACAGCTAAATCGCGATCATTTGCACTTCGTATACCTTCTTGGCGATATTGATCTTGAATCTCAAGCAAATCATCTGATGAGAAAGCACCAGAGCTTGTAGCAACTCGAGCTGCAAGAACAAGAATGAGGTACAAAGTCAACCTTATGTTCGAGTGTATCATTGCTGAACGCCCAACCTAACTCAGTCACTCTAGGTTGATCTTTGTGCACAACTTTTGCTGATAAACTTATGATATCTTGCTTTAACTCAGCAACCAGCAGGAGGAGGATTAAGGACAGACCCAACGTCTGAACAACGTCTAGAATCCATTAAAAAAGTTGTTCTTTGTTGTATATTGTTCTACATTAAAACTCTTCTAGCTTTGTTGCTTATTTATCTTTTTAAAGGTGTATTTTTATTTCTGTGAGTATATCTCGATGCCAAGTCGTCCACTTCAGTCTTCTCCAGTGGTACTTCTGTTGTTTATGTGCATCATACTTCCAGAACTATGCGATAGCTTCAAGAATTTCCCTCTGAAATCTAATCACAAGCAGAAGAAACATATATATCCTGCTAGTGCAACACCCTTTTTATTGACACATGTCCCGAAAACATCTGGATGGTCATTTTCACTTCATTATGGTATCAAGTCTAGCTCTGCAATAGGCACCACATTAAGATCATGTGGAACTACAGGTAATCCTAGTATAGGCGAAGAATTGCAACCTGAATCAGCATGGGCTCGCTTAGAACATACAGATCAAAGATGGTTAAACCTGAAAGAAGGTAGATGTAACTTGGTGACGGCACACGATCAATCACAACGTTCACAGGAAAGTATAAAAGCTGTAACAGGTAAAACGCCATTTACATTCGCATTCTTGCGTCACCCTATAGAAAGGTTATTTAGTTTATATTCATATCTATGCATAACTACTGATACTGGAAATTGTTGGTATTTTGTTCCAGAGGCAGTACAAAATTTTGGTATTAAAAGCTTAAGTAATCCTGAGCATTGTCCACCTAATACATTGAATTGTACGCATATGAGTAATGGCATATTTAAAGATAATGTAATACTCAACGAGGGGCCTCAATTCGGCAACGCGCTTACCTGGTATTTTCAGGACTTGCCTAATGAACGAAGTGGGGGGAACACTATATCTTATGAGAGAGCTGAATCTGAACAGGCATTACTATCAGCTACAAAAAGACTAGATGGAATGGATGTGGTATTATTAACAGAATATAACGAAGAATCTATATGTTTATTTTATTGGAAAGCTTATACGATACTGAATAAAGATGATGACGGTCGAGGCGCATTCCTCCATGCTTTTGATGAAGAGTGTCGTGTTACTAAGAGTGGATTTGCTCCTGATAGATCAATATTAGAGCGCTCTGCTAACTCATCACCTCATAGTGGACGCACTGACATCGAATTCTTAGAAAAATATAAGAATATGATTCAAAATGATATAAAGTTGTATGAAAATGGGGTGCGGAAATTTTGCAGACAAGTATATGAAATGACACAAGAAACTGGTGTCGCATTCTTTCGTATATCAAGATTATGTCCTTCTTATCCACACAGTGATGATAAAATGGCAAAACACAGACATAATTTTCGAGGTTAGAAAGCTAAACCATGCAGTTTTATATATTATAATAGGTCTACTTTGGTCAGTTATTTTGATTGGATTTGTATAGTAATCTTATTGTAACAAAATATATATATTGTGATATTGTGTTAATATTGACAAGAAAAGAAATTATAATAATTTAAATTGAAATAA
>JACKZZ010008345.1_pt1 | contig 17583 bp, 15 predicted proteins | sample 8027871 | NCBI WGS metagenome assembly JACKZZ01 (sample SAMN15724774, study PRJNA655200) | protist metagenome | isolation source: fluorescence activated cell sorting (FACS) single amplified genomes of... | place: USA: West Boothbay Harbor, Gulf of Maine | collected 2000-07-19
CCATCTCCTTGAACGACACCCCCGCCCCGTCCCCGGAAAGCACCGGCGCAAACATATGGGAGTGTCAGGATCGAAATCGAGAAAACCGAAAAACTTGCAATGCATAAAATGGAGGGCACGCGTGGCCTGTGTTGGGGAGCAGGCAAATGAGGCCGATAATTGCAAGCCTGTTCAGGGGAAGCCGATGCTCTGCCAGAGTAGCATGACAGGAGCAGTCTTCCTTGCCCAAACAGCATGACAGACTGGATTTGGGTGCTCCCGAAATTTGTCATGCGCCACGTACAAACTGAGGCTCCAACTGGTATCGATTTTATGCATCACAAATTTTTCGACTTTGTCAATTTCGATTCTGACACTTCCATATGCTTCTCGTTCTGCTTGATAACCTTCAACTCGTCCTTCTTCTCCTTGTTCTGAATCTTCTTGAACTTCTATGACAGTGCACAACTCCCCCTCCCCCTCATTTGTCATGCAAAACCCCGAATCCAGTCGCTGCCGTGTGGCACCGTTTGCATGACAAGTTCTGGTAGCCCAAATAGGATTCGAATCCAGTGCAGATTTGTCATGCAAAACCGGCATTCTTATTGATGCTTGTATTCTCGTTCCTGCTATACAAATGAGGGGGAGGGGGTGGAGTTGTGCACTGTCATAACTTCTTCAGCGTTTTGCTTTTCACCTCCGTGATAGTCTCGTAACGGAGCAGCTTCTGGTTGTGTTCTGACTCCGCGGCGCGCTTCTCCCAAGTAGACTTCTTTAGCCGGATGGGCCGGTTGCCTATGTACCTGTGATATTTATTTTACGGAGAACATTTTCATATAAATTCGAAACAACTGTACAAGAACTTCTACCGATGCAGCAGCAGCAGCAGCATCTCTGCAATACAACAACAAGCCGACGAGACTAGTGTAGTCTGGCAGCTTTTTGATCAATCATACGGGAACCACACGACACGACAAGCGAGCAAAGTAATCTATCCACACGAAAACATTTCATCCCGGACACGTGCGCATAGATGCCGTTTCCGCATGACAAAACTTGCCATCAATCTTCGTCAGCATGACAAGTAAGACACTCCAACTTTGTGAAATTTGTCATGCATTATTCTGTACATGAACGGGAAGAAATTTGTACTGCAACCGATCTGATGAGAAAATAAATCATAAATCTGAACATTTATACTTTCCGTTCAAGTCCCGGAGCGCCTGAATCATGTCCTCCGGGTGGCCAAAGGAGACAAATCCGTATATCAAAATGAAAAATCCTCCCTCCCCAGATCAAAACGGATATTTGTGATGCTGATTTGTAGCCACAAATCATCTACTTTGTCTTGCATATAGAGTAATAGGAGCCATTTGACGCACTCACGAGCAAGTCTATCATGCGCCTTCGACTACTGCAAACCTGCTTGCCATGCGCAATCGCTAGCGTTCTGCATAGTGCCCAACGAGGCTTAGAAAATGCCGCCAAGCACTTTGTGCAATACATGTCTGATTCATGTACGCAAATCCAGCATCAGAAACTTCGTTTCGATATGGGGAGGGGCGATTTTGCCTCACAATACCGTACCCCCTGGTTTTTCCGGTTCTCTTGTTTCGAATCACTTTCGCCTTCTGGTACGTCTTGTATTTCCGAAACGCGTTCCCGAGCAAGTCGTCGGTGACTTCGTTTTATGAATTGCAAAAATGTCTGGGTCTGGAAGATTGGAACTTGTGATGCTGCATTTGGATGCCAAAAAAATCTGTATTGCATGACCAGCAAGAGGACTCCAGTTTGTGCTACGCGGAAAGCGCATTTCTGATGCGGTAGAGGCATCACAAAGTACTCTAAATATCTGTAGTGCAGGGCATGCACCACAGACATCATGGATCATTCAAAATATGCATGACAAACCTGGCAATCTTCCAGACCCAGACATTTTTGCATTTGATACGTTTCCCAAGTCGCCCGCGAACAGGCGGAAATCGTTTTCTTCCCAATCCTCGAGCGTTTTGTCTTCCCAGTACTTACCAGCTGCGTACCGCACGTGCTTCCCGTCCTTCTTGTTGTTCTTATCTGTAGTTCGATGTGAGGTGGTTAATATTTCTTCCATGCTAGTATAGACAATTTGAATTATCGACATCATAGAGCTGCAAACTGTAACTGAAACTGCTTGCGCATACGCGCATTACGCACAAATAAAACAGAAACAAGACAACAAAACAACACGCACTTATATTAAAAGTAAGTACTTTTGTGCGCCAACATCTCGGATGCGGTGACCACTGATGGCAGCTCCGGGCCGATGGCGAGATCCCCCGTCTTTGTGTCATGCCCCGTCGGCGCAAAGGTACCGGCAGACTTGGTCCAGGAAACGGTCGCGGATTGCCCATCGTAGGCCCGATTGTACACCGCAGACGTCCAGTATAAGAGTGCACAACTTCCTCGCCTCCCCCTCATTTGTATTGCATGAACAGCAATGCAAACACCTGCACACGTGGAGCCGGAGCATGACAAATTCATGCGCCTCGTGTAGTACTGTTTGGGCTTCCGAAATCTGTCATGCAAACAGTGCCACAGGGAAGCACTTGGAGTTGGGGTTTTGCATGACAAATGAGGGGGAGGGGGAGTTGTGCACCCGCATATCCAGGATTGGACGGGTTTTGTTCCGCGGTTGGAAAACATGATTTATTTCTTTCAGGTTATTGCTCTATTTTTTTTTATCATGTACCTACTATCTTGTCCGTCGTCTCTCACGACTTCTAAGTTGTCCTACTCATGACTTATTTCTACTTTTATCTTCACTAGTCTACTTGAAAAAAAATCTTTTTTACAAGGAATCGCCGCTAGAAGATGTTGAAACTTGATACTTGTTGTAAAGAAATACGAAGTCGCTATAGAGAGGAAGACTATAATCAGTCGAAGGAGCAGTTCTGCTTGTACTGAAGCTCGTCAAGCTACAAGGACTTGCTACTACCTCCTGTCGCTGTAGTACATAATTTCTGGGGGACTGAAACAAGGTCCTGTGAGAAAAATCAAAAATTATGCAAGAAAAATGAAACTCCGAATTATTATGTCTCGTCCGTGCGACATCAAAACCATAATTTTCATAATTCTGTCGTCGATCAATCTTTTTTGAAGATCTTCATCCTTCTCAGCCTTCTTCTGTTTTTCAGTCTATTTGCGAAAAAGTTTTTCTATTTTCGCTCTGTGTTTCTATATGCACGATGTTGTGGAACAGCTTTTTCCATTTGCACGTACGAGCTGATAGCCAAAATTCTTAGTACGAACGATGAAAAGCGTTTCGGTCGTACTTTCTCATCTTCCGAACGATTTGTTTTTTTTTCAAAATTTCTACAGTGTCATGTAGTTCCATTCGTTTTTGATACAAGATTGGGTTCATTTTTCGCCAAGCATTTTCTCGTCACGGGAGGACGGGTCTACGCGCACTACAGTCCTCGCGAGCTGTCCTACGTTATCATACATTGCGGTCACGTTTTTACGCAATATTTGGAAGAATTATCCTGCCAATTTGGTGGACTTTCGGTGGGGAAAATTTGGTTGGTACAAACATGGGTACTAAAATTGCGATGATCATTTTTGCTCAGCCGTTTGTACTTCTTCATCTTCTAGGAATTGGAATTCTACTTGCCACCATAAGAGGTACAGCTCGAATACTAAAACTCGACGTTCGAATTCAGTACAACACAGAAAAGCTGTAGAATCTAGTTAGTAGCCTAGTTACTCCTACCATCATGCATGTCGTCGATATTTTTAAATCGACAGAATTTACAGTATGCTCATCAGAATGAAACAACTCGTCTACAACAGAATGGGAATTTTTTAACTGTCGATCTGGCCCTGCATAGCACTCCCTCGGTCTTGCTCGTCCACTAAACTTCCTTCGGTGTCGTTGAGCTCTTTCTCCAGCTGGGATATCCTTAGTAAAAACGTCCCCACGACCCCGGAGTTCTTGTCATGCAGATGTGCATGCAGCTTCAGATGTCTCTACTCATGCGGAGGGTGCAAGGAGACACATTTATTCCTATGTGATGTAGTTTTGGAATTTCTGATGCTCGAAAACTCGGCATGAGACGATAGATTTTATGTGATGGTGCTGCACTAGCTAGACGCGATTTTTAGTGCATTGCGATGAACCCAATACACTTGTCACGCGCAACAGCCAAAGGTTGTTGATGTGTCTTGCAGATTCTTCAACCGGAGCATGAGGTCCTCGTGGGGACGTGTTTGGTACTCAGGATCATATGGTGGCATTTGTCCTCTAGCCTTTTGTTCTCCTTCTCCAAATCTGCCAGCTCCTCTTTTAAATGCTTGATCTTTTCGCCATACTCTTCTGCGTCAGACCGGAGTGTCATCTGGAAAATCCAAATGTGTTTTTCTCAGCATGATGAGCGGAGTACGTAGACAGGGCACGCCGTATGCTCTTCGATCACCCGCATGACAAAAAAAGCTAGAATACCCGTTCCAGGACGAGACAGAGGAAATAAAACACGCGCAACATCAAGAAAAAGTGGTTTATTATACCTTCTTTGCCGCCAAGTCCATCTCTAATTCTTCATACCGCGACTGCATCTGCTTCAAGGAATCCTCTAGTTGCATCCTTCTCCCCTGCTCGAGGTAGTACTTCTCTTGCAGAGGCTATGCAAGGAAAAAAGTGCTACAATTTTTACGCATTATGCTTTATGCAGTCAGCACAGCAACGCAACCTTGTTCTGCATGAAAACACAAGAAACTGGCAATGCGGCGATGATCATGGTAAGGAAAATAAACGCGTATGAAACGAAGCTCCTCAGCATTATATCAGGCATGACTACTGGCCTCGTCTGTCTTGCTTGGTCTGCTGCTACTGGTGCAAGAACATCACCATGTGTAACTGTATCACATTTTTTCCTTGTTCCCATAGCGGTTGTATCTGGTCCTGTATCTCCGCGACAGATTGCTCCATGGCTTTTCGCTGCTCCTCAAGCTTGTATCGTAAGGGAAAATCCCCCCTCCCCACATAGTATAAATATTTGTGGAAATTTGTGATGCTGATTTGTGTTCACAAATCGTGTCTGCCTTGCAAGAAGGCAAACCCAGAATCCCCCCGCATTAGTCCGGCGGTTTGTGATGCTGTTGGGCTTAGAGCCCAGACATTTGCCATGCTAGGCGCCTATGTCAAAACCTCTCGGGGGCTCAGACTTGACATATGCCTGCAGTCCTCTAGTGCAAGACAAGGCTGATTCGTGTACGCAAATCCAGCAACAGAAATTTCGTTTTGAGATGGGGAGGGGGATTTCTTCCTTTTGATAGCTTGTCCTTCTCGACCAACATGAGACTGTGTTCGTCCTTATGCATTGCAAAAGTATCGCACTCGTTCTAATCGCATTTATGCATTACAAATTGTTCTTCCAAGTGCAATACGCATATACAAATTTCATTTCTCACGCTGAGGAAATTATTTGTCATGCGATTTATACTAGTACGGTACTTTTGCAGTGCATAGTCCTGCTTGAGGAGCATCTCTTGGTTGATTGCCTCCAGTGCCGTCATCGAAGCTTGCCGAAGCTCTTCAACCTTACGGTCGGACCTTGGAAAGTAGCGGTCGTCGTGTGTTTTGCTCCTTTTGCTATTTCTTCATCGTGGACTACAGCGCATGACAGAAGAACACGTAGTTACTATTTCTCAATGCACAACATGTCATTGAACTACAGGCAACAGAAGTATCTATTAAACCGTATACTCTAATGCGACTTTTTTCAGTTGTTCTTCTAGTATCTTCGCCACGTTCTCGGCCATCTTCTCTCTTTATTGAGAGGAAAAATCCCCCCTCCCGATATCGAAGCGGTATGTTTCTGAAAATTTGCGTTGCTGATTTGAGACCACAAATCACGTCTGTCTTGCAAGAAGACAACTCCACCGGCTCTGCCACATTAGGCAGGCGGTTTGTGATGCTGCTGGGCCTACAGCATAGTCGTCGCGCATGCTAAGCGCCTAGGCCAAAAGATCTCTACTCAGGCTTGGCAGGAGCCTGCAGTCCTCTATTGCAAGACAAACCTGATTTGTATACGCAAATCCAGCATCAAAAACTTCCTTTTGATATGGGGAGGGGGGATTTTTCCTTGTGATACTCTCTGCGCGGTTCGCACGTAGATGTGCGTCATGAAGTCGTCGCGCAAGGCGTAGTCCCGCAAAGCCTCCACAAAAAACTCGGGCTGGCCGCCGGGGTCGTTCTGTGATTATAAATATATTCGATGCTAGAAGTACAGCAGAACCAGCAACCTCGCTTGCTGTAGTGAGGACCATGCAACATCAGACACGTACTCTATCAATCTTTATGCAACAGCAATGCTACTAGTATATAAGTAAATTGAAAGTACCTTTGCCTCAGTGGCGACCTTGGTCTGCTTCCAGAAGAGCTTTCGACTCGCCGCTGGATCTACGGACATCGAATGGGTCTCGTGCAGCAGGTATCCAATGCAAATATGTCTGGGTCTCGACATCACTTGTAACGCTAGACTGTGAATAGTGAATCAATGCCAATGCTCTGTAATGCACGACAGCCAAGCATGAGAGAAATTTGCGCGGCCTCGTGTTCTACATCTACTTCCGCTTTCCGCATGACAAACGGCGTTTTTGCATGACAAGCAAATGGGTCTCTTCTTAGACACGCACCGGAAAGTAGTCTTCAGTCATGCGAGACGGGCATGACACAGATCCAGATCCAGACCTAGACATATTTGCATTTGATAGCAGGCTGAGGTACCCCTGCATCTCTTTTTGGCCATTCTTGTGCACCCGCAAATATCGTATTCAAAAACGTCCCCACTCCATAGTTCTAATGCAAATCTGCATGCAGCTGGGCATGTTTCTCATGCGGAGCCCGCCCACGAGAAGCATTTTCTAGTCGTATTTTGGAATTTGTCATGCTCCAATCAGCATGGTACACTAGATCTGTGACGCTGCTCAGCAAGCTCAAACAGCGTTACACTACGAGTCCAAATTTGTCATGTAAAACAGCCAAAAGTTGTTGATTTGTCTAGCCGATTCCCCATCTTGACTATGGGGTGGGGACGTTTTTACATAGGATAGCAAAAAAGCGTTCACCATCATTTCGAAATGCTCCTGCCTCTGCTGCCGGATGTACGCCACCTACATAAATAAATCGTGATGCAAGGTGCGTAATGCTAGTCACGAAATTCTTGCACATTCATGTTGTCTTGATCTGAAAAATTCTCAAGGAGAACTTACCCTGTCCAGTATGTTGTCCAGCTTCTCAAAAGCAACCAGGTTTTATGAGCGTTCACAACTCCCCCACACGTCTGCGGGTATCTGTATCATGGCCAGGAGCAGTAGAAACAAACACCACGAAACATCATGGTGCCTGTACATGACAACGTTGCAGCTTCGCCCCGAATCTAGTACCAATTGGGCCGCTTCTGGATTTTCTCATGCAGACTGTGCCAAAAGGCGAAGACTGGATTTGCACTTTGCATGACAAATGGAAAGCAAGGGGAGTTGTGCACTCTCATAGGTTTTCCTCGATGGCGTGCTGGTTGTCCTGGACCCACTCCACCATCTGTATCATGTGTAAATAGCACCCACCCTCGAGTTTTTGTCATGCAAATCCCACACGCGCAGAATGCGTCTCATGCGCAACCCCAAGACGATGCATCATCCCCCCGAAAAGCAGGATGAGAAAGGAAATTTGTGCTGCGACTGCCCTCGCTTTCGCCAAAAGCCGCGAAGACTACAGTACAGATCCAAACTTCGCACACGCAGCCGCCTTCTGACAGATCTAAACTTCTCGATTTGACTATGGGGTATGTGCGTTTTTACACAGGGTAATCTGCTTCGGGTCCACATCCTGCAATGGTGCTGAACGGAGCTTTTGAGAGGCCATGATGGAAGATGTAGCTCGTATCTATTTCAATTTGCCGATCCGAACAAGAAATTGTAATTACACGACGTTGCAGAAGCGTGGCCTTTATCACAAGTATCGGAGAGCTGCTCCTACTTCTCACCGCGCGCAAGGGTGGGGTGCCTATAAAAATGGTGGTCAATGCAGCTTTACATGTAAGTACTTACTTCAGTTGTACGATTTGGTGGAGGAAAAAGCACTCTCTACTCCCAAGCGCCGACTGCGTATCGGTCATCTGCTGGGTTCACGATATTAACGACTTGCAAACACGAACCTGCATGAACCGCCGGACAAAAGCAAAACCGCCTCACTCCAACTTCCCACGACTTTCTTTTTGTCCACCTCTACTCTCCAGCACGATCAGTAGTACTTCAAGAGGGCCAAGGAGAACGACCACGAGTCAGTGCAACATGCAAAAATGCCGATGCTATCAGCACACCGAAACGAGAAGCAGACGAAGTAGCTTACCGCTCCCCCAAACCGCGTCCTCAAGCTGCACAAACAGCCCGGCGGGCCGTGTCCGGTCATGGTAACCGGTGGAGGCGGTGGTAACTGAGTGTAAGTATCCCCTCACTGCGCCTGAAAAGGCTGGTGTTCGTCCAATGTGTTTTTTCTTCCTGCCAACATCCTCCTGCGGCACAATTTCAGTACATTAATTCGCTTTATTCCTGCATTTTTCACGGGGTGCACGTGCGGTCAAGAAAAGTGGTTTTCGTACAATGAGTTGCAAGACGACTCCTTGGTAGAGTTTGTACATAATTTTGAGACAAAAATTTGAAACAATTGTGAAGCCAATGTCGGCTAAATTCCTTTGTACAAAGTGGGAAGCAAAATCTACAAGAATCGAAACTTGGTTTCAAGTCAAGAATATCACGTCATAATTATGCCATGGGTAGTTTACTAACTTTTGGTTGCATTGATAGTAAAAGTCAATCATTAGAATCATCCGGTACTTGTTGCAACAGAGTTGTGGTGCGATTGTCTATTTCCAGCGAAAAACACGACAATCAGCTACGACTTTATGTAAAATTTCTCGTACTTCGTACTAACTGAGGGCTTTGCCGTATGCAAGAAAAAAACTGTGTTAGTGTAACTTTCCTTGGTTGGCAGCATCACAAAGACAGCGAAACCTGTCATGCGTGGCTTGTAAGGGAAAACACACATGAAAAGAGGACTTCATGCTTGTCTGGAATGACAGGTGTAACTCTGTTGCATGTTCTGCATTACAAAGTTACACTTACACAGTTTTTTTCTTGCATATGCCGCCCGCAGTTTGTAGAATACTTTCGTGTTTTTCGCAACTTCCTTCTCGAAATCGTCCCTGCTGAGATGCAATTCCTCCTTCGTCCGATCGTATTCCGCGCTTAATTCGATTTTTTTCTTCTTGTTCTCCTCTATTTTCTCTATCAACTGCGTCTCTTGCAGATTCAGCGCCGACAAAACCCGCCGGGCTTTCTCCTCCGCCTCGTTGATCTTATCGGGGATTTGCTTCCGCGCTTGCAATATGAACTGCAAAAGCATCGTATTCGTATAAATGCATTACAAGTTTCATCAGCATGAGCATGAGAAATAAAATTATAATTTGTAATGCTGATTTACCTTTGAACTGTAATGCATGATTGCAATACGAGTACGATACTTTTGAACTCCATATGAAACCCAAAACCAACCTCTTCGAACATGGTTTTATTCTCTTGTTGGAGTTTTGTCGTCTTCTCGGTAATCTCTTGCAGTTTCTGCTCCAACTCGGCTTTCTGCGCGGACAAGGCACTTACCTGCAAGATTACTTACAAGAACTCCATGCAGAATAGATACGTCAACGAACACTGGGACAAGGTTGATATGATTCTTGCATTAGGCTTTGCATGACCATGAGATCATGACGTTGAAACAAGCGATAGTAACAACAATCTAGTACTTACCTTCTCCTCGATGAATTTCATCTCGTGCGTATTACAGTGAAAAATGCCCCCACCCCACCCTTGGCACCATATGTATTCCAAACCTTTCAGAAAGAATAAGAAACATTTCCCGTCTTGCATATCTCAGCATCACAAATTTTCCATGCTGAATAGCTCGAATTTGTGTTGCGAAGGGGCCCAACAGTAGCCGGATCTGTTATGCACAAGGCACCTTACGCACCTAGATTCTGCGTCAGAAAGGCTCGCAATTCTTTCATGCAAGACAAAAAGCTTTCATTTGGAAACTTTGCATGACAAATTTTTGCAAATTGGGGGGTGCGGGCATTCTTCATTGTAATAGTGCGAGATGTTTGCGAAGTCCGACTGCACCATCAAATAGTCCGTCGTCAGCCGCATTTTGATGTCGTTCGCCAACTCCCCCTCGAGGTTTTGGATCCGCAAGTACTGCTCCCGTGCCGTATCAAAATGAAAGATCTCCCCTCCCCATATCAAAATGGAAGTCTGTGATGCGGGACTTGTGTACACAAGTCGTTTTATCATACTAGAGGGGAAAAAAATCACTGACTGCAGTGCTGGGTGGCCTGGGAACACGCCGCTGCATCTTCAGCATGACAGGAGCCCGCTGGAAGTGGGAAACAGCATGACAAATAGCCTGCAAACAAGGCCGCGACTGCGTCTCTTGGCCTTCTAGCAATACACGTCGATTTGTGTACTCAAATACAGCATCACAACTTTCGTTTTCGTTATGGCCAGGGAGAATTTTTCCTCGCAATATGCCGTCGGCTTGATCTGCTTCTCCAACAGTTCCGACACCCGGGTCCACTCCACCTCTTTCTGGATGGAGGACTATGGAAGCGCTAGGCTTGAAATCGACAAAGTTGAAATGATTTGTCATGCATAAAATGCGAGACATGAAGTGCCTGACTTGCCGGGATGGCAAGTCAGGCCGATAATTGTGAGCCTGTTTAGGGTTCAGAATAGAGCTGCAAAAGTAGCATGACAAAAGCAGTCTTCTGTGCTCAAACAGCATGACCAATTGGATTCCGGAGGTGCTCGGAAATTTGTCATGCGCCGCTTGATAAGTGGGCTTCCGACTGGTATCGGTTTTATACTTGACAAACTATTTCAACATTGACGATTTCGATCCTGACATTCCCGTAAGGACATGATCCCGCGTAATACCCAATCTTCCACGGGGTAGATTTGCCGCAGCGTCGCGTACAAATTGTGCGGCTGCTCCTCTTATGAAATGCAAAAGCATCGTTTTCCTACTCGTATGAATGCATTAAGCATCATCATCATCATTGAGACGGACCCCCTGTGGTCGTCCTCACGGACAGAAAAAAAAAATGAAAAACAAAATTTGTAATGCGGATTTACCTCGAGAAAAAGAACTGCAATGCATGATTGCAATACGAGTAAGTACGATACTTACTTTTGCAAAGGATACCTCGCGGATTCGCTGTGGGATCGGATTATAGTACAGATGCAAATTATGCGACTTTTCGCGCATGACAAAATAAAAGAATGATGATGGATAATGAATCGCGCATGATAGGAACTAAAACGCAAAATGGTATAATGTACCGCAGCCTCCGCGCGGATGTATTGCTGCCTCTCGAGAATTTTCCTGGCTTCTGGCTTGGACTCTGCTAATGGTATCAAGTGCGACAGCACTTCTTTGTACCCCTGCCCCTCGGCCATCGTGCACCGGGTGTAGATGTCGCAGTGTTTCTCGAGTTTGCGAAGGCTGACAATTTTGTTTTTATATATCCCTTTGCAATTTTCATTTTCTACTTGAACTGTCATCGACTGCATTCGAAATTGTGCCGTCTTCAGTCATGCAGGAACACCTCCACACTATGTCTAGTACTTTTTGACAAAATATAATCCCAGAAACGTTGTATAGGAATCAAAGTATACTATACGCTTTCGCCCGCTGTAATTTGAGAAACTGGAGTTTTGCGGAGGGCTGCCTATGGATGTGTCAGGATCGAAATCGGCAAAGTCGAAAAATTTGTGATGCATAAAATGTAGGGCACGCATGACCTGTGTTGGGGAGCAGGCAAATGTGACCGATTGCAAGCCTGTTTAGGGGAAGACCATATGCTGCTAGAGTAGCATGACAGGAGCAGTCTTTTTTCTCAAACAGCATGACAGACTGAACTTTGTTGCTCCCGAAATTTGTCATGCGCCACTTAGAAAATGAGGCTCCAACTGGTATAGATTTTATGCATCACAAATCATTTCGATTTTGTTGATTTCGATCCTGACATTTCCATACTGCCTCAATTTTGCGTACTCCGCCTCCAGTCGCTCGAATTTCCGGGTTTGCAAAATCCACTCCCGCGTGTTCATTATCTTCTCTATGACCGGAAACTGCTTCAGTTCACTATCCGCGGCTAGGGGAACGGCGCGCTTGAACCGTCTTTCTATCAAAAACATCAGCTCGGCTGGGTCGGCCGCGATCTCCCCCTTCCGGCCAGCAATGAGCGACTGGTCTCTTCTCGTGTGCGCCAGCTCTTCCCGCGCCTGCTTGTTCAGAGACGTGGACAAATAATTTTCGCCATCTCCTTATCCTCTGTAAAAACGTCCCCATACCAGAGCCAAGATGGAAAATCTGCTAGACAAATCAGCCCACTGACTTTGGTCGTTTCTTTGTCCTCGTAGTGTAATCCTGTTTAGCTAGTTCAGCAGCATCACAGATCTAGCCTATTATGCTGATTGGAGCATTACAAATTCCAAAACACGCCTAGATAATGCTTCTCATGGGGCTCCGCATGACAAACATTCTGAGCATGCACATTTGCATGACAACTATGGGGTGGGGACGTTTTTAGACAGGATACTTCTTTCCCTTTGTGTTGCTGCAGCTGCTCCTCCAGCTCTTCCTGCAGGTTGTGGAGGGCCTGCGCGTTTGATTTCAGCTACGATATCCTGCGTAAAAACGTCCCCACCCCGTGGTCAAGATGGGAAGTCTGCAACACAAATCCAAAAGTTTTGGGCGTCACGCATGACAGGTATTGCGCTGTATTGGGGTTCAGGTTGGCAATGATAGCCGCATCTCAAAGCCATCTCCCTGTCGTGTTCACAGCATTACAAATGCCACAACACGACTGAAAACTGCCTCTCATGGGGATGCGCATTACAAGTGCTCCTGCGATTGCAAATCTGCATGACAACTCTGAGGTGAGGACGTTTTTGCACAGGATATTCGAGTTCATTTCTTCTCGTTCCTCCCTTTCGTCTTCGGAGGAAGATATCACCTCGACGCTACGGCCCTTCTTGTTGACCGCACTCTCTCCCTCCCCGCGCGGCGTGCCGGGTCCGGAGGAACCGCTTTCCGCATGACGTGCGGTTTCAGCGAGGATCTGCAGCCTCTCGAGGTTCGCGTTTGCGGCCTTCGCGATCGGAGAGTCGTCGTCAACATGGCCACCTCCGGTCGTGGCCGCATTCGCTTCTCCGTCTGCTGTCGCCTCGTCCTCCTTTGCCAGGTCGTGAAGAATGCTCAAGCTGTCCCAATCTCGTTCTGCGATGTGGTCGTCCAGAATCATGCGAAAGGACTTTTTCCGCGACTTCAACGCGTCGGGCGGGACCTCCTGCGAGTCCGCGGACGACATGATCGCGCCAGCCGTACGGGCCTCGGGAGTTGTAGATAATTGCAGGCGATCGTGATGCTGAAGGTAGTTTTTCTAGCACTGCGTCGCGGAGGTGAAAATGGGACTAGTTGCGTGTTCTTGTTTCTGCAGGATCGGTTATGCTGCTAGTGTTTTTATTCACATTTCATTCTGGGCGATGGCTGGTGGTACGAGTGGTCCTAGCACCTTGTGCACGCGGAAGGCAAGAGGTGGTGTCAAGTTGACGTAGTAGAGCCTCATGTTAGCGGAGATGAAGCCGTCGTGTTGTATAGAGAATGAATGTGAATCAGTCGCAAGCTATAATTGTTACGACTCCGTGCGACAGTACCTCCTGCTCCCTTGAGTTCAGTTGTTTTATTGCGCAGATGTAACAACAGGCGATTTCTCTCTCACTGTGCGAGATGTGTTCCGACTCAGCTTCATGCGACAAAAATCCGCTCTCCAAAGATAAGACGTGGCCTCCAAATTTCACACGCCGCTGCAGAACCAAGCGACTTCTTCTCTCATCTTCGGCAAACGAACTCCGTCAGCCTCGCCCGCGTCTCAAGATCTTCACTCAGCCACTTCCACACGGAACAGTCCGTGTCCTTTTTGAATCCGCGTGTGTGCCTCTGCACGGATGCAGGCGCGAGTGATGACAATGGTATTCATCTGAATGAGCCGTCCCGCAGGACGGCAATGCCGCACACCGAAAAGACGGGGCGCGCCGTAAAGCGGCGGCCGAATTTATGAAGGGTCTGGCGCGGGACGCACGACGCACAACGCCGCGGCGCCAGCCGCAAGAACCACGCGCGCGAGCGCGCCGCTATGTTTGTATTTTCACTGCAGAGGGCGGCGAAAGGCCTGTAAGATCAGCGCCGGGCTGCGAGCGAACGGACAGGGGCAGGCGGCCGGGAACCGGCGGCCAGCCACGCGGCTAGCTGGGCCGCCGCCTATGTATCGCCTGCGCAGAGGCGGAAGCGCGAGGACTCACGATTGCCGCGCTCGTGGGAAACACTCCCGCAAGGCTTGGCGCTCTCGGTCGGGCTCGTTGTATATCTCCGTTACCAGTGACATAGCCGCGCCGTGCGCATTGGCAGCCTCTTCCGCTGCCTGGCGCGCTTATTTTGTGACTGAGAGAGTAGCGAGGGCCCTGCCTTGAGCAAGAACCGCGCACGACGATCGGGCTATCGTCGAGACTGCCCCGCCCCTCTCCGGTGGCTCGCAACCCGTGCGCCCTCCTCCCCGCGGGGGCCCCTTCCTAGCGCAAGAGCGCAGCTAGTACGGGCACGAAGCGCAAAGAATCCCCGCGGGCACAACCGCGGCCACTACTTCTGCTCGGATTTCGTCGCCGCAAAAATTCGAAAAACCTGTGGCGCATACGCTTACATCATCAAACAATAGTTATTGACTCTCCCTGTCTCATCTCACACCCGCTCCCTTTCGCCTGAAAACCGTGATCTCTACCCTTCTCTTGATCAAAAGCTACTGACTCAATTACTCTCGTCTCGCCCTGGTAACGAGAAAGCAATACCAACTACCAAGCGCAGCCGCGTGGAGCTTGAACAATTCGCTTCTCTTGTCGCCGCTCAGCCTTGTTTCTCCTCAAGCCAGGCGGAAGCAGCCGAGTCGGAATTTCCGGGCCGCGCGACAAGGAGTTCTAGTTCTACTGTAAAAAAGTTCTGCGATCATACGTGTCCGCGTTACAACATCTTCCGGTAGAAAACAAGTACAAAGAGTTCTTGCGTCAAAAAGTCAAAACTGGAAGGATTTTGTCCGACTTGATGCAGACCTCAAGTTTAATTTCTAGTACCACTTTAATAGATACGGAGTTTAAACTTAAAAAATCAACTGGGTACAACAAATACCAAAGGTGGTTTTGATTTTGACAGCAATTGACTCTAGTCTAATGTAAGAACTTCGCCTCGCGTGGTGACTGCAGTGGGGCGGTCTTCCAAACTCAGCTCCAAATTCGCGGAATTTTCCTTGATCGGTGAGGGTTTGTTGATGCGGAGGGTCGAAGTGGAGGACTGCGGCCCACCGACAAACGAAGGCTGATAGTGGTTCCCAGAGCTGCCCCTGCTTTTCATCCCACTCCGACTTGGACTATTGTCGTCGAAGCTGTTCAAACTACCCGGCTTCGCACTTATCCTCACGTCTGCCGTCTGCGGTCGCAGGCCGCCCGCGTCTTCAAAGGCCTCAGGAGGTTTGATGAATCAAAATTTTCAGTTTCACTCACGTCGACTATATTATCGCATGAAGTTAATTTGCATGCACCACTGCACAACATGAAGGCTTCACAGATTGGTTTTGCCTTCTCGTGCGTGATCTTTCATCTCTTGCTGGTACTGATAAATATTAAAAGTCGAAACAAAAGAACTAATGCGCTGCCACATGATCTGCAACTACCCTAAGCAGTAAGTACCTTTTTCCGCTTCTGCAACTCGCTTTCCCCCAGGCAGCTTGGCTGCAGGTAGCTCTGAAATTTCTGCAGCAGGTGGTGTATGGATTCTGAGCCAGTGTGGTGCTCTTTCATCCCCAAGTTCTTTCGCCGCTGCCGGATCGCCTTCAGCGGGTTTGTCCCCGCGAACACGTCGTCCGTGTTGCTGGTCAGGTCCGAGGTGGTCGCGCTCGTCGAGCTTGTCATGGCGGACGACAACCCGGTCCTTTGCTCCATACTGCTCGCTTGCTGGTCCAGAAGTGACGCGCTGTAGCTGGACGTGCTCGTCGGCGGACGGCTGTGGTAGTATGCATGGAGGTAAGAACTAGACGAAGAACTAGCGCTCGATATTGTGAGGAAAAATCCCCCCGCCCCATATTGGAAACGCATTCGGCTGAACGTTTGTGATGCAGATTTGTGGCCACAAATCCTGCCTGTCTTGCACGAAGGCAACTCCAGAGCGTGGTCGGCCACATTTTTAGTGCTGTTGGTCCTAGAGCGTAGACTTTTGCCATGCTGGGCGCCTATGTCAAAGTCTCTCTGCTCGGAGTTAGCATATGCCTGCAATCCTCTACTGCAAGACAAGTCTGATTTGTGTACGCTAATCCAGCATCAGAAATTTCGTTTTTGTATGGGGAAGGGATTGGTCCTCTTGATACTCGAAGATCCCGCACCAAAAACTGGGTTGCTCGCGGTGGTGTAGGGGCGATAGGAGACCGGCAAGACGGAAGATACTAGAGCAGGAGCCCCGTGGGAGGTTCCCGGTAGTTGATGTAACCCGTTTTTAGTTGTGCCGCCGGATCGGGAGGAGCTACTGGTTCCCGGCCTGCTATTATGACGACAAAAAAGTTTTAAAGTTACACATTTGTTGGAGTTTCTGCATCACAAGTTTTCTCTGTGTGGCAGAGTAACGCGAAGATCATAAAGCAAAACAGCAAGGAAACGAGGCTCCCAAGGATTTTCTGCATGAGAAAGGTTGTCTGTGTTGCCGGTCTTGCAACACAATGTGTAACTGTAACACTTTTTTCCTGTCATAGCTATTCCAGAAATGCTGCCGCGTCTGCTTGATCTGTTCCACAATCAACTCCCTTTCGTATCAAAGTGAAAAAAGCCCCCAACCCATATCGGAAACGGAAGATGCGCGAATTTGTGACGCTGTATTTGAGTACACAAATCGACTTGTATTGCTAGAAGGCCAAGTGACGAAGCTGCGGCCTAAATTGCAGGTAATCTGTCATGCTGTTTCCCACTTCCAGTTGCCTCCTGTCATCTTGGAGCTGCAAGGCTTTCCCACGCTAGGCAGCCCTACAGTCCGCATCTTTTGCCTTCTAGCATCACAAAGCTGATTTGTCACCACAAATCTGCGTCACAGATTTCCGTTTTGATATGGGGAGGGGGCATTTTGCATTGTAATATTTCGTCCGGTTCGTTCTGGCCGATGCCAGCACGATCCAGGGCTTCTTGATGCTGTTCGGACCCGCCTACATTTTGCTCACCAGGAACTTCTGCGTCCGGACCACCGTGAGAACTACCCGATAGGACGAGCGCAGACGACCCGCTTGGCCCGCTTGTTCCGATTGATGGTTGTTCTCCACCAGTATCATTGTTCACCAGTGTGGTTTATCGAATTCAAATATCGATCCGGGTGGTCTGGAGAGACGCAACGAAATTGTGTTGCTGCGTCATGGATTGGAGAGCGATGTTTTG
>JACKZZ010007224.1_pt1 | contig 17578 bp, 8 predicted proteins | sample 8027871 | NCBI WGS metagenome assembly JACKZZ01 (sample SAMN15724774, study PRJNA655200) | protist metagenome | isolation source: fluorescence activated cell sorting (FACS) single amplified genomes of... | place: USA: West Boothbay Harbor, Gulf of Maine | collected 2000-07-19
TACGACTACGACACGACGAACCAGGAGATTGTTGATTGGATCATCGAGAAAAAAGAATTTCGTCGGCATGAGTTTCAAAAGAACTTACTCAATCGATTCTTAATATGGGTAGAATGGGGGACCATGGAAACTGACGAAGGTGGTAAACTTGAGAAAAGTCAGCCACCCTTGCTCACCGATGATATTTTTCGCCCAGATATGACGCGGCGATGGGGGGAAGAACAACAAGGGGAAAGACACATCGAGCCTGTGTACGCCTTCATCACCGCGTCTCTCTTTCGCCAAGATGGATGGAAGCCAGAAGACGATGGCCTGGAAGTTTTGTTGGATCCAATGGGCCGACGTATTTATCACTTAGGGGACGATGAAGTAGTATACAAATCTATTATTGAGCGAGGGAACGATAGGATCGATCGAGAAAATGAACGTCGGGAACTTAAGAAGCTCCTCAAGCCTGAGTATATATTCGAACATGTCCCTCGCTTCGAAAACTCCGAATTTCAACTGTTGGAAGCATGCAAAATGTTCCAAGGGCCGTACGGGCCAGTTGCGAGTGTAGAAACAGGAGTCAAATTCCAGTTAGATGCCGCGGGGAGAGCACGAGCAAAGGTGCGTGCCAAAGAACGTTTAGAAAAGATGAGGGAAATTGAACGAAAAAAGAAGCACAAGATCAAATTGCAGAATCAAAAGGCACAAGGAATTGTTGCTAACAAAGAGGAGGAGAGCAAAGAAGCCGCAGCAGAAGAAGAAGAAGAAGAGGCGGAAGAAATGGTCGAAGACGATGTTCTCACGAAGAAAAACGATGCATTAATCCTATTGCAAACTATTTACACACTTGAAGAAGTCAAACGTAAATTCCGTGAGGAACAGCGATTAAACAGAGAGACGCAACAGGCCCGGGAGGACGTGGACCGTTGGTTTGTCACTGTACAAGGGAAAAAAATGGTCAAGCTGGAATACAAAAAACGGAAGAAATATGGTTTGGATCGCGTCGTTGCAGTTAGAAGAGCCATTAAAAAGGCGGCGAAAGAGGTAAAAGAAGCGTCCAAAGAGTATAAGTACGTTATGGAACGCAGCAACGCATACGATGCCAATCCTGGTGCTTACGAAGCCCATCGTTTCAATACTCCTGACGAACGAGATAAACTGGTTCAGGATGCTGATATGGGGATGAAAATACTGACGGATGCTGTGGAAAAGTATAAAGAGAATCTGGTAGAAGTGACTCTGTTGAGTAAGAGAAAGAAACTCGAGATAGAGGAAGAACTTTTGGCTGAACTCCTCGAAAAATATGCTACACTAGCTTACGACAAAGTGATTGACGATGGTCGGGTGTATGCCTTTGAACGTGAACTTCGCCGTCCTTGGGATGGGCGGAACGGTCGTAAGTTTAAGGCTTGGGTGCAAGAGAAAAATGATTTGATGAACTTAATTACCCAAGGGGGTGGAGACGATACAGATTCAGATGAGTCTACTGGAAATACTCCAAGGGATATTTTTGGGTTCAAGAAGAAAGTGGACCCCCTCGAAACAAAGTTTGTTTGGGACAAGTATGTGGATCCATTGGAAAAAGAGATGATTGAAGAAGCCAAGAGAGCAAAAGCAGCGCGCAGAAAAGCTAAGGAAGAACGGCGAGCTTTGGCTTTGGCAGCCGGGGAAGACTTCGACGAAAGTAGTTCTGAAGACGACGATGATGCCGACGATGAGAGTGATGCCGGGCTGGAGGATTGATAGGATATCGTCAATGCGTACAACCTTGTATGATAAATTATAATATGATATGAAAAAAATAATAATATCATAATATATATGATAAAATATAATGGCTGTGTTTTTAATTAATTTAAGAAATGTTCACATCACATAGAAACTCACAACTGTCATTCAGAGATATAGTTAAGGTATATGATGTACTTATACTGACTTCAGGACAATCGATCAGAACCAGAATCAGTGTAATCAATCAAGGTTACCAAAGTAATCAAGTATGAAAGCCATTGAGAGCCGTTGGATTGCATTACCAGTACACAAGGCAGATTAGCGAGCTTGTGAAATTGTGGTGTATATTGAAGACATATGTGAATGAAAAGAAAACATTGAAAGATAATATATAAAGATGAAAGTGCAATGTAGAACACTCATGGATACGCATACATGCGGATGGCAGTAACAGTTTTGAGAGAGTAAAATGGATTCGGAGTCCTGGAACTCTTTATCTTCACTATCTTTTAATTCCTTACGATTATTGTTGTTATTCAGAGTCATTTATTCTCTACGTTTATTAGGTTATGGGCCCAAAGTTCACACCTGCACAACATTTTTTTTAATACAGACGAAGACACCGTATCCTGTTGAAACAGACAGACACGCCGCAGCCTATTGTTGAAGCCCAGATAACACTTCACCATGGCATCAAAAACCCTATTTACCCTCGAAGACCCTTACGCTGAAAAAGTAGATGACAACTACTCCAATCTTTTGAGGACGAACAAAGAGATCAAGAATATTTGTGCTGGCAAACATTCACTCTGCCAATGGATACTCCTTGAGCACATACTGGTTATACTTAGTGCTTGGGGAACGAACGACACGTATGACCAAGCCTCCCCAATGATAACAACGATGAGGTTGGTTTGCACCCTCCTAGCTGAGGACAAAATTAACATAGAGAAATTGGCTGAAATGCTAATCCCCTCAGATGAAACCGTATCAACCTCAACTAAAGAGGAGCTAAATGAATTGAAACAGAAAGCTACAAATGCTATGAATGATAAAGCAAAAATATCAGAATTTAGTACAGCTTATAAGCTACTAGAAACGAAATATGACTACCTACACAAAATGATCATTGGAAAGCTCTAAAAAGAGTATTGCGATACCTGAAGGGGACGAAAGATTTAGCTCTGACATTCAGAAGGGGTTCCCATGAAAAGCCACTTGACCTCTTGTGTACGTTCTCTGACTCTGATTGGGCTGGGGATAAAGACACCCGCCACTCTACCACAGGCTACGTCGTAACGCTGAACAATTGCCCAATCCTTGCTAGATCGAGTAAGCAAAAGACTACCGCCCTAAGCTCATGTGAAGCCGAAACTATTGCCCTCACCGAAAGTGTTAAAGACACACTATGGATTCGTAATCTATTGGAAGAACTCAGAGACACCAAACTGAAGCCGACGACAGTGTTCTGCGACAATCAAAGTGCAGTTGATATTGCTCAGAACAACAAGGGATCTGACCGTTGCAAGCACATTGCAATAAAACACAGTTTCCTTCGAGAGAACCACGGTGATACAATTGAAATATCTAAGATTCCGACAAAAGAGAACATATCAGATATTTTCACTAAACCATTACCGAGGAAACAGTTCGAATACTTACGAGATCGTCTGTTTGGTATATCAGCAAACCCGTATACGGTGACGGTTGCTGCATGATGCAACTTTCAGAACAACAGTGCTACTACGTGGCTCCTACTGCTAGCCACTCTGCAGCACCGTTGAGAAGGGGTAGAAACTCACAACTGTCATTCAGAGATATAGTTAAGGTATATGATGTACTTATACTGACTTCAGGACAATCGATCAGAACCAGAATCAGTGTAATCAATCAAGGTTACCAAAGTAATCAAGTATGAAAGCCATTGAGAGCCGTTGGATTGCATTACCAGTACACAAGGCAGATTAGCGAGCTTGTGAAATTGTGGTGTATATTGAAGACATATGTGAATGAAAAGAAAACATTGAAAGATAATATATAAAGATGAAAGTGCAATGTAGAACACTCATGGATACGCATACATGCGGATGGCAGTAACAGTTTTGAGAGAGTAAAATGGATTCGGAGTCCTGGAACTCTTTATCTTCACTATCTTTTAATTCCTTACGATTATTGTTGTTATTCAGAGTCATTTATTCTCTACGTTTATTATCACATATGAAAAACAAAATATTATAGTATACATCACATATGATACATGAAATTAATCATGATGACATCATGACCATCCAATGATCTTTCATCTCTACTATCCATATTAGTTTTAAGAGTAAATAACAGCCAATATAACTTACTAAGTAACTTATGATATACGCCTACATTATGAACTCCCAATCGCTATGGCTGCTTCCTCCAGGAAAAATAAGTCCCGCCAGGGTATAACAATTCGCAAGAACAAACAGCCCGTGAGCATTGCTCAAAGTTCAAGTTCTCACTTGAACCGTACAGAGAGCTCTCACTCAAACAACGTAAGGTCAGCGTCTAATATTATGATACCTTGCTTTCCCGCCAATAACAGTACTGATGCGCATCACATCACTGTGACATTGTATCGAGTAGTAGAACCAGGTCAACTAAGATACATAAAAATTAAACCACTCACTGCTTGGAAAATCAAAAAGGATAATATTATTTGAGAAATAGAAAATACGGGGGAATGCTCATGCTGCAATTCATCTCAGGACGATTAATCAGTTTCTGAAACTTGTTTATTTACGTAAATAACAGCCAATATATATATGTTATCATCATATATAAATAAACGAGAAGTTCATGTCAGTCCTTACCAGAACGTAAGCAGTAAACAGTAGATCGGCGCGTTGAGGACAAATGGCTTGGATGTGCCGTTGTAGTAGACTTATACAAAGAATATTTGTGGGCGTGCCTTAAACGCGTAGAAAGTCTTCTCCCTGTTTTCCGCCGCCGCCTTTATTTTTCCTTGCCAGCGCGTGTGTATCTTTGCCGCAGTCATGGTAAACTTCGAATACCTCGTCGGTGAAACTTTTCGTTTCGTACGGGTTAGCCATGGTGCCATTGTCTTGGTTAGTTAGGTACTTGTATCTGTGCCCGTTCACGACCTCATTTGCTGTGTAACCCAGCCTGATAAAATCCAAATGACCAATGACCCAATTTATCATGGTTAAAAAATGCGCAAAATAACCGTAAGAAATGATGGAGAAGAGCACGTGTGATTTAATCCCTTGCCAATATGTTTGCCCACCATTCAAACTGGTCAAGTAAGCGTAGTACATAACGTTGAAACCGAGAGATGACATAGAAGAAAAGAACAAGAATGCCAGATAATAGTATAGATTTTTGCGTCCGATGGCCTTATTTACCACTGGTACAAAAAGATCAAAGCGGTCAATGCATTTCTTGGAAGCGCTGCAATGCTTCGATCTTTCTGGCCTCACAATCTTGCAGGTTAGACATATTTCATCGTCCGGATCAATCTTCACAGTTCCTTTGATGACACCTTCGAACTTTTTGGCTAAATTTTCCAAGCCAGGAATTGGTTTGTACGTTTTTGACGCGCCATGCACCAGATATCCTGGATCAGATACGACTAGACGGATCCAAAAGAAGACGTGGCCACCAAAAGTGATGTAAAAAAAAACAGACCAGAACATCCAATGTCTGGTATACTCTGCCATGAAGGTAAAGTATAAGAAAAATTCAACGATCATGAACATGCAGTAAAGAACTGCTAGATACTTCTGGTAACCAAAGTACGGACCTTCAGCTATGTGCTTGCGCAACAACCCCGATTGTGTTCTCCATTCAAAGAGCCCATCGATTTCAGTGAACCATTTGTGCAACCGCAAGTACTGAAACTTTCTATTCGTCGTAATATGCCGGTTACGACTGCACTCCAAACACAACTCCTCTGGCGTAAAGCCGTTGGCATCTGGCGTCAACAGGTGCTTCTCGGCCCCGGCACGAAAAAGCGCGTGAATACACCGCCGTTCCCCGCCGATTACAGCCCAGTGTAAAGGGGTCATGCCGTTTGCATCGACAGTGTCTACGGACGCCCCTTTAAAAAGAAGCCATTGCACTATATGGGTGTGTGCTTTTTCCAAGGCGTACATGAGAGGGGTTTTTCCCTCCTTGTCTCCGGTTTCCATGGATTGCGTCGCCTTAATACTCCTGTCTACGCGCTCAAACAAGGCGATATTGTTTGATAATGCAGCATGATGGTATAAACCCATGCCAATGACATCAGTACCTACAATATCTGCGCCCGCATCCAGAAGATAGCCCACCATCTCGTGTGAGCCACTTTGTGTCGCCCAGTACAAAGGAACCTCGTTTTCGTCGTTCAAGGCATCAATATCTGCACCTGCACTCACTAACGCTTTCTGCAATTCGGAGAGGCCAGCCATGCTAGCCCAGTGGAGAGCCGTCACGTTACCGCTGCTGGCCACTGTGCACAAATCCTTCTCCTCCCCAAGCATCACCACGGCCTCCTCTTCCCTCCGTTTTTTAATCAAGTCAAGGAAGAGCTCATGCTTCGATTTGAATTGTTCGTCAGCTACAGACATCACGAGTTGCAAATTTGAGAGTGCAAGTACTTCAACGAGTAAGTCAAGGCTCAATGACTTCAACGAGAATATAGATTATTGGAATCGTTAATCCAAACTTTGATGTTTGACTTGTACGTGTCGAAAGCATTGTCAGACTTGCCGAAAAATGTCGCAGCAAATTGGATACGTTTATTACCAAAACCGGGATTGCGTCGTGGGTCGTGACGTCGTGACTCTTGACAAAAACATTTGTTTGCAGACTCCGTTGGTATTATATTAGTACTTGGCTATCATTCTAGTAATGCGCGTCTTGTCTATAAAAACCGACGCGTCTCTTTTGCAAACATACACTACGTACTACTGATATTACATCAAGCCAATACGAACGAGATAAAGTTTGAATTTAATTTTCTCTGCTGAATGCAACGATGATGATAACAAGATTTGTTGGTTTACATATCTCCTACAGTCAAACCTGGAAGTGTGCACAGTGCACAGTGCCAACCAACCTCTCCCTCCCCCGACCGACCTCCTAGTCCCCGAGTAATGCATGCAGCAGACACTGCTTGCTATATCCATACAATATTCGAGTACAGCATGCTCAATGCTCAATGCTCAGTGCTCAGTGCTCAGTGCTATGATTGTAACAAACAACCGAAAGAGCTCCAACTTGGAGCAGCAACCGACTGCAACAAACGAATGGATGGAACGAAGGGAATGCGAAAACACGAACATTAATATGCGAAATATATACGCAATAGAGGGCATGATAGATAGGCATGCGTGGTTACTGGTCGACAATATCACAATATAGCAATAGTCAGTTTCAGATTTTCAACCGTTGGTGGCCTCGTGTCGGCGGTTTCCAGCTTTCCAACTTACACACCTAAATAATACCGCTGCTGAGCAAGGTATCTTTAACACGACTACCTACACACCAAAAGTATCGTTTTTTTCTCATTCCAGCTATAATAGTTTTTCAGTTTTTTGTCACTGTGATACTGTGATATTTATTTGTATTCGTTGCGGTCGAATATTTCGATTACTCTCTTGGCGCATCTGCCATCTCTTGCAGCACCAGCATCACGCTTTCTTGCGCCCCACATTAACGGTAACACTCAAAGCTCTCGCAAGTATCATATGTGCATCTCTCCTACTCTATCTTCGGATTTCAAACTAATTTGAGCGCCATATCAACGTAATATTTCAAAACATGAGTAAGCAAGCTGTTACGCCCGCCGGGCAGCCCGCAGAGAAGGTGATGAAACGCGGTTTAAATGAAACTCGGTTCGGTAAAGCAACTCGCGACGGCTCAGGACAGAAAGCCGCGGGTCACGACACTGCGCCCCCAAGATTGGATGTGAATTTCATCGCCAACGGTGCCTTGTTGACGGCCGGAACGGACACGTACATATTGAACCCTCTCGGCATCAACGCGAAAAAGTTGCTGTGTGGTCAACCGTCTATTGTTTACCAGATTGACAGAACCGGTCTAGAGTACTCTTACGAGAAATCAGCCTGCTGTGGCAAGCCTCACTATTCCATTAATCGGAGGGAAAATATGGTGGCGCTCGGCATCTCAGACCCACCTGTTAAGTTGGGAAACACCGTCAATATGAAAGTCACGGGGTGCAATGTTGGCCCTTACTATGGCATCATGGACGCTAATCCCGACAAGGAACAGAACAAGGGCCTCATGTTCTCATTGCACGACGACGCAAGGATGAAGTGCTTGAAACCTTTGTCGGCGTTGTGTAACGGGTATTGCGAAGGTTATGTCAACTGCAATAACTTGATTCGTGGTCGCCTGACCAGGAATGTGCATCAGCCCATCTTTGACGGTGGTAAGGGCTCAGCCCGCCAACAAATCGGAATTTTGACTCACTCGTGGGTCATCGCTCCCATCAGTTGCTGCCAAGCCATGCCATACAGATTCTTGCATATGCGCATCGAAATCACTAACGAAGAATTCCGTAAGACAGCCACTGACGATGATATGATCAGATTGTCTGGTTTTCTCATGACTACAAACGGTGGAGAAATGAAGTTCGTTGATAACTTTCTGGGTTCGGCTGCTCAAAATCCTGGTAAACTTGCGTACACGTGGTCCGCTGGAAGCGGTTACGATTATGGTCTGAACCAGTGGACGACATACAGTGGTATCAAGGATTCTTTTGCCAACGGTATGATTAATTCTGGGAATTTGCTGGACAAAATAATGAGCATGGCAAAAGCAGGAGTCGCTAAAGGAAAAGCATTGATGGGTGATGCCAAAGCCGCCATGGGTGATGCCAAAGATATGGTGTCTGGCATGCTGGGAAAGTAAACAGTACCATCGCAGTGCATGCATTCGATGATGATGATGTGTGCGAATGAAGAAGTTGCCTCCCGTGTGCAAAAATATTCGTACTCAATTGTGCGTATGTACGAGGGGCTTAAATAAATATATTTCGATCAAAGCCATCATAATCAAAACCATCACATTTGATCATATTTTCTTTGTACACGAGTATGATATCTGTATTAAAATTAAATAGGCCGAAATTAGAGACCTCTGCACTTCATTTTTGGACGAATTGCCATGCCTTTTACTTATGGAACACAGGACCTAGACTTTCCCAGCCACCTCATTCACACCCAAAAGCGGAGTTCGTGCGTCCATGGAGGAGCCGTAGAGAAAACGCTTCACATGGTTCCATCCTGCTTCCAGGTCCGACCGAATGACGTAGCATATAAAGGCGCTGTAGACGACACCGACAAGAATACAAAACGCAAAAAACAGAGGCGTGCTTGGGGTGGGTGAGTCCGGGGCCCCGACAAATGTTGTGACCAAGTAAAAGTTAATGACAATCACCAGTGCTGCAAGAAACCAACAGCCGCCTTTGATCATTTTGTTGTTGGCGAATTTGCCCATGATTCGCTCGTCGCTGGTAAAGTGCAACACTGGCAAAAGAGCAAACGGCAGTTGAATGCTCTGCAACACATTCAACCATTCGTTCAAAATATCCGTCGCGGAGGGACTGTTGGCACTGACAATGCCGACTAAAATTGCGGGGCCCAACGCGATCGATCGTGTCACGGCCACTCGAACCCACGGTGAAATTTTCCACTGCAAAAAACCTTCCATAACAAACTGGCCCGCGAAGGTTCCGGTCATCGTCGAACTCTGCCCGGCAGCGAGCAAGCCGATGGCCCACACTATTTTTGCACTCTTTCCCAAGAGTCCTTCCAACGCTGCGCCAGCGTTTTGCAGTCCGATAGAACAACAACTGCCTGTCTGACCCAAATGTGTCGTGCAGGCAAGCATCTTGCCCGTCTCCGGGTGAAAGTGGCACGCATCGTCATCAAGAGCCGCCGTCACGGGGTAACAGGCCAAATTTTGTGCGCTTTGGTTCAGCCCACCGGAGACGCCCGTGGTGGTCTCCCACCCAGGGACGGCACATTCTTTACCATTGAAAAATCCCTTAGCAAAGACGGAGACGACGGCCCCGTTGATCAAAAAAGAGACAAACAGGGCCACAGCCGCCTCGATAGTGAAATATTTATTGGCCAGCGCCACCTCGCGTGGGTTTTCACGGTTCACATTCCGGCTCGTGACTAATGCCGAATGCAAGTAGATGTTGTGAGGCATGATCACGGCCCCCAAAATTCCGACTGCTTGGACCAAGGCGTAGTCGTTGACGGTGGGCACCGCCGTGCCAAACAAAATCCCGCCGCCATCAACGGACGCAAGATCACCGAGCCAGTCGGGGCCGACGGCCGCAAAGTTGACGAAAAAGCAGACGAGCATAGTGAAGATCAAGGATGCAAAGAACGCTTCCAGCGCACGGGTTCCAAAGATATGGAGCAAGAGAAACGTAAACGTATCCAACCCTGTAACGATGCAGCCGGTCACGATGCTCCAGCCAAACAGCAGTTTAAACGCAATTGCAGACCCAACGACTTCTTGAATATCACTTCCAATGATGGCCGTCTCCGTCATGACCCATAGGACCAGCGATGTGGGACGGGAGTATTCTTCGCGGCACACTTGCGCCAAATGTTTGCCTGTAACCACACCCAGACGCAGGGCCAGCACTTGTAGTATGAAGCCGGCAACGGTAGCCCAAAATAGCATCCACAGCAGCTGGTTTCCAGCGTATGCACCACTCTGCAGATCTGCCTCCAAGTTTCCAGGGTCCAAGTACGCAATACTCATCAGCCAGCCGGGGCCCGTATAGGCCCACAGAAGTTTGAAGTCGACGCACCGCGTCCCTGGCGCCTCCTCAGTAGGAACATCCACGGGATTCAAGTCCGCCTTTTCCGCCCGGGAGATGGACCGACCTACGTGAGATGCACTCTGAAGGCCACCTACATTATTTTCCCCGTCCGCCATTTCGAACGAAGTCGCGCGCACATTATTTTCCTCGTCCGCCGTTTCGAATGAAGTCGAGCTCATTGTCAAAACTCGTCTCGAAACTGTTGCGCGCAAATCAAGAGCTCACTTTACTAACCTACCTCGTCCACCGAGGAAGATGATGTCTCGCACAGAACTACGACACGAATGAAGACGAGTAGTGACTCGATCCAGCGTCTACGCTTTCGTGACTGATCCCACGCGTACAACAGGGCCACCCATCTAACCCCACTCGATCCGGCTGACCGCGCCGGGCTACCGTCCCTACCTAGCCACAATCAATCAATCAATCGTTTCGCCAAGTACAAGTCCCCGGATAGATGACGTGTATGACCGTACTTGTCTGATGGTATTTACTATGAATAGTATACATACGAATAGCCTACAACATTCCTTGTCCACACATCTGTCGATGTTTCTGGCATGTTTACATTAAATTACAGTCATCATTCTGTGTGTTGTTCTTCAGTCGGGATAAAAACAGTGTCATTGTGTCTTTCCACTTTCTTCGCATTGATGTGTACTCATTTGTATGCCTATATCGTTTTCTGATAGTATTTGTTCTTTTATTCGAACGAATAAAACCAAAGAAACATCGACACAGCATGGTGTCTTGATTTGGGGTGTAGTTGTAGTAGTTTATATGCGAGGATTAGGCTTTTTAAGGAATTTGTGGGCGTGGGTTGGGGTACCAGCTAGATGAATATGAATGATGAATATATACAAGGATTTGTATGCCTAGGAAGGACCGAGGACCTACTGTACAGTATGACCTATGTATGACATGATGACGGTATGACGTTCACCTACCTACCTATTCTGGGGGTGGATTGGGTGGATTGGACGATTGGCACGTGGCTGGTTCGAGTGAGTGAACCAACCGGTCTCGAGCGATCGATACGCATCCACAGGTGTGTTCCCCGTGGAAGGGGGGGATGCGTTGCGAGTGGGCATGCGCTTGGGTGCTTGTTTGTGCTGAGGCGTGTGATGTCCGCGCGGGCTCGGAATAGTTGGAAAGATATGTCCAAGGCACCGTCGAAACGGGACGCGTTGGAAGCGTTCTTGGCAGACGAGGAACAGTCGGTAAAAAATCCAGAGGCGCATTTTACACTCTCCGAGAAGCTAGGCGAAGGGTCGTATGGGAATGTATTCAGAGGGGTGCACAAAGGCTCCGACCACGACGTTGCTGTGAAAGTTATTCCGGTCCAAGGCGACTGGGAAGAGCTGAAAAAAGAAATCAAAATACTGCGTCAGTGTAAGAGTGATTTTGTCGTGCAATACTACGGCAGCTACATGACCCAGGACGACGATATGTGGATCGTCATGGAGTATTGCAGCGCAGGATCTGTGTCGGACTTGATGGAAAGCACTTGCCGAACATTGACAGAGGAACAGTTCCAGCACATCACAGCCTCCGTTTTGCTGGGACTGAGCTATTTGCACGGAATGAAACTCATCCACAGGGACATCAAGTCCGGCAATATTTTGTTGACCGCCCGAGGCCAGGCGAAGCTGGCCGATTTTGGAGTGTCGGCCCAAATGAACACAACCGTGTCGAAACGTCAAACGGTCATTGGGACGCCGTTTTGGATGGCCCCCGAAGTGATCCAAGAAGTTCGGTATGACGGAAAAGCGGATATTTGGTCCTTGGGGATCACCGTCATTGAAATGGCCGAGGGCAACCCCCCGTTGTCCGACATCCACCCCATGCGGGCCATCTTCATGATCCCGGCGAACCCGCCGCCGACCATGACGGACAAATCGCAGTGGCACGTATTGACCAACGACTTTCTCTCGCAGTGCTTGCGAAAAGATCTGAACCAAAGACCTGAGGCGCGCATTTTGTGTGGTCACCCGTTCGTCAGCCGCGTTGTTGCACAGCTGAAAAAGAACGAAGGATGTTCCCCAGTATTGGCCGAGTTAGTCAGAGGGGCCATGGACGCGATCCGCGAAACCAGGTCGTCGGCGACGCTGGCGGCCGCGGAAGCTGCAGTGGAGATGAACGAAAGCACGAATGCAAGCGGGACGATGGTGGAAGTCGGAAACAGCAATGCAACGGGGACCATGGTGCAAGTTGGAGGCAGCAATAGTTCGGGCACCATGATAGCGTACAATTCAGGGACCATGGTGGAAGTAGGCAGCAACGACAGCGGGACCATGATCGTGCGCGAAGAAGAAGCATCGTTCGCCAACGCGAGTGGTACCATGCTCGTCGCAAAGAAAGAAGACACCTTTCGCAAGGGTGACGATGTCAAAGCGGAAATTGCCGAATTAAAAGCCGCGTTGGCTGCAGAAACGAAGCGATTCCTGTCCGTCAAAGCTGAGCACGAGGCTAAAGTCGATCAAATCAATGCCCGGATATCTCAATTGACCAGCTCGTTGTCGAGATGATTCTCGGCGACTCCCCGCCATCGAGAGTTCTCTACTACGGACACATGTACAGTACATATATGAGTGTGTGTCTGTGGATCCTCTGCGCGTCTTCAAGGGTATTCTAAACATGTATTCTAATCCACACAACGACTACAGCAGAATCCCCTATAAATAACTAGCACATGAACAGAATACAGAATATACAGAACAACAGAGAGAAAGAAAGAAAGAAAGAAAGAAAGAAAGAACACATAACCATTATATGACCATATGACGACGTTAGTTGCGCATATCTTTCCTCCCATCAGTCTTCGGTCTTGGTGTCTTGGTTGATCTCAGCTGTGTGTGGCGCACACGTCACTCTCATGTAGATGAAGTTTACTTCCTGGTGGGCGCGTTCCGACACAGCTCGAATGCAGAATCCTGAAGTTTGACAAAATTACTCGAGAGGACGTTGCAACTTTTTTTTTCTTCACCACGCCATGACTGATTTTCTGTCCGGGTGCAAGCTCACTTATTTTGACATGCCTGGTCGAGCGGAACCGATTAGGTTGGCGTTCGCCATAGGCAACGTTGCGTTTGCAGACGAAAGAATCGAATTTGCACGATGGAAAGAAGTAAAGCCCGCCATGCCAATGGGCTCGCTGCCTGTTCTGACGCTTGCGAATGGAGTCCAAATTCCCCAGGCAAGGGCCATAGCGCGCCTCGTAGCACGCTCTGTAGACTTGTACCCAAGCGATCTGACGCAAGCGTGCTTGTGCGACAGCCTCATGGATTCCTGTGACGATTTGGGTGTAAGCGTCAACGCCGAAGGAAGGGGGATGGAACAGTCGGCGAAAGAAAAGGCTCGACTGGAAGGAATCACCTCTGGCTCTCAATTTGCTTACCTTCAAAAGATTGATGCGTTTATCGCAAAACACGGGAGCAATGGCTATGCCGTGGGTGCTGAACTCACTATTGCTGACCTGTTTGTCTTCGCGGTATTAACCACCGTGATTAGCGGTTTTTACGACGGCATCCCTCCGACTGCATTGGACCCATTCCCGTCAATCCAAGCTGTTCGAAAGACGGTAGGGAGCCATGAGCGAGTCATTTCGTATTATGCGAACCGGGGAGAGTTGAAAAACCCTATCGAGGCATTCTTAAAATCGGCATGCGGCGCGCTTTAAAACAGATCCGGTGTTTAAAAAACAGCAGGCGAATCCAATCTAAAGCCGATTTATATAAGTAAGTAACTTAACAGCCAATCAATCAATATATTATTGATATCTTATATACAGAATAGTGTGGTGTAATGTAAGATACGTGCACATGAACGACCCCCGGAACAGAGACAGGATCTACGTGTGGTCGATACAGCTAACGAACAGAGGAATGACATTGGCAACTGAGTAAAATGTATACAGCAAATGATCGACGACACCACGTCACTGCGTCTGGGCAAATTCATTGTTTCTGTTCACTCCATACTGCCCATTATCATTATCGTCGTGTTTGTTCGTTTTGTGAACTGAGTATGCACCCCCATTGTCCGTTCGAACCAGCCTTCGTCGCACACGACCGTGCCGACTACTTCCGCGTACAACCCAGTTCAATTGTCCGGAATCAGGCCATGCTTTCGAAAGCAGGGCATCCGTCGAGTTCAAGACACTCCCCCTACTGGGAGCCCGGACGACAAGCATGGATGGAAAGCTTCGCTTATTAGACCCTTCCAATACAGTTGCTCTAATCCCACGCTTGTTAGAACCGTTGCCTTCCCCCATCAAGTCTGTCGGTGATAGTAACGGAAACTGCATCTCGCTTGTCTCCGGCGTCGCTGGCAAAGGCATCTTTCGGTACGCCATGACATCAGCGCTTATTTCAAGAGCATGCGTTTCTGGTGTCGCAGGCAGACGCATGTTGCTGTATACGTGGGAAATGCCTTCATCGACGAGGGGAGAGTGCATTTCAGAAGAATATCCATACAGTCTGGTAGACACTGGCCGCGAAAGTTTCTTTGGAATTGTGTGCGACATGTCCTGTTCGTGAAGCTTCACGTGATATATCAGCTCGGAACGTTTCTCTTTCTTTCTAGACTTTCGACCAAACATGACGGTCGCGCCGTCTGTTATGTTTGTTCGTGTCATGCTGACTCGTGCTCCATTTACGTAAGTCCCGTTGGTACTGTTGCAATCTACTAGGTGTAGTTTTGGAATGCCAGACGCATCGACACTGGCATAAATCATCGAGTGTACCTTACTAATCATACGTGATTGGATCTGGGAATCTAAGACAATGTCGCACCCCATTTCACGCCCTACAACCGTGCGCCCTTCGTATACATGTAATTCTTGTGGTGGTGGGTTCGCATGGCTTTCTAAACGACTGTCTTGTTGACCGCCCAATTTTCGGTCACTATCAGACTCGTCTGAGATGAGCACAAGAGTTGCTAGTGGAATGCGTTTGGGCCGCATCGATGCTGTGGCTCCACTGTCAGTGCCAACGATCCCTTCGCGCGTGGCAAAATTGGTCGGCTTGGTGGAGGAAATAGAAGCTATCACTTCTTCCTGCTGCCCCAGCGAGCTTGCTCGGTCTGGACGGTACCCCACCGGCGCGTAGTTGTCTGATGCTATGATTGGCTGAGGGGGTGGCTTCGAAGGTGTTTGCGGCGATATTGGCCGCATCGGATTGGGCACTTGTGCCTTAATCATTCCTTTCAATATGTTGACGACGGTTTCGTATTTTGGAACGCTCCGGGGATGTCTGGGTACTTTCTTGGGGTCAAAGACATCATCGTCGGAGAAATAGGGATCGAAATCATCTTCGTACTCCTCGTGGTCGTGCGCGTGATGGGCACGCTTTGCAGCCTTTCGTCTATGGCTCTCTTTGTTTTCTCGGCGGTTTTTGCTCGTGCTGGCGAACGATTTTTTCGACGCAAGTCCCTTCATTAAACCACGTATAACTAACTCGCCATTCCCCTTCACAGCCGTCGATGTCGATAATAATGGGGTAGGCCTAGTTTTCTGTTTCCTTGGCGGGGCATCCGGTTTGGTTGTGTATGGCTGTGGCCCAGCACACACATCGGTGGATGCTGTGCTTGGTGGGGTTTGCAACTTCAATATGACATCTTTTGGCTCGTTTTTAGATTTGTGCGTGCGCTTCGTGTTATCATCTGACGTGGGCGTCGTTGCAGGCTCACCGTAATCGATGTGCGTTACCTTCGCGAGCTGTCTCTGTCGCTTTTCCAGGATGGCTTTGTGCTCATCCATTAGCTGTTCGTGGGCGCTCTTGAATCCTCGCTTCTTCATTTCTGCTAACTCGAGCGATTTGAAGTGCATTGCCCGCTTCATCTTATATCTCGCTGAGTCACGCTTAGCTTTCTCTTTTAATAATTGCTCCTGCTTTTTGTATTTGTTTTTTGATTTTCGTATTCGATTTAAATTCGTTTCAGCGACAAAGATTTCCTTATTCAATTTTTCTATGTTCGACAACTTCACAGCTGAACGTGCTAAGCTTGCTTTAGCTTGCAATTCAACAAACTCCACCTCTGCAACCTCCGTTTCGTTTAACTCAACCGTCTTGTCCGCGTTGGTGATCATCTGGGGACGAAACAAGCCTTTCTTGAACACTTTTGGCGGTGTTGGCACCTCTCCTCCCTTTCCTTTGAGCAGTTTTATGCGCTGTTTCCGTATGCGTTCGATATGTTCGCGCATTCTGCGGTCCCTCCTTTCGCTTGGCGACTCGGTTTCTGCAACAGGAACGCCAACGAGAAATCGTGGAGATGTGAGTTTTTTTCGGATGTACTTTTGCAAATCGGTCACCGACGGTTTTCTAATCTCTAGTGGCAGTTGTACAGGTGCCGTGGACGCATTCAAAGACAAACCGAGATCTTTCGTGGTCATGTTAGAACGCAAAAAACGGTAGAAGGAATCATAATTTCTTTCCACGCCAGTCGCCATGTGAAACTTCGTAGTCATATTTGTTCGCTTTGCTGACTTCGCAATATAATAGTCATCTTTTTCGCTATCTCGAAAGATACCAACAACATGGTTAGTGATAAAATGTCCGCAAAAACATATGAGTGGTTTGGAATGATCGGCAGGGCCAAACTTGTTACAATCGCAGCCCTTCTTGGAACAGTAGCCATATTTGTCCGGGCCACCAATCCGGTAAGAGTTTCCCATTCCATGACCGGTGCCGAGCTTTTTTACCCTGAGAACGCTCGGCAGTCCATTAATGTGCTCTCGTCGATAGGCTTCTCTTCGGTTTGCCAAAGCTCGTGCCAAAAATCCTCTTGTGATGCGCTGGATCGACGTGGCCGCCCATTTTCGCTTTGCTTGAAGCCGACGGTACAGTGCCATGGCGAGGGTCGTCTTGTGTTTGCCACGAATCCACTCTTTAATCTTGATTCCGCTAGCAATTTGCAGCTTGATCCGGTCAGCAATAGCAATCCGGAAGATTGGAAGTATTGTTGCCTCTAACTTTTCCACGATCAATTTATGCTCACGATTCCATTTAAGCACCCTTA
>JACKZZ010002447.1_pt1 | contig 17574 bp, 11 predicted proteins | sample 8027871 | NCBI WGS metagenome assembly JACKZZ01 (sample SAMN15724774, study PRJNA655200) | protist metagenome | isolation source: fluorescence activated cell sorting (FACS) single amplified genomes of... | place: USA: West Boothbay Harbor, Gulf of Maine | collected 2000-07-19
TTTCGTTTTTTGCCGAGTCGTCCGGGCGCCTGATTCTTCTCTCCGATTTTCTCCAGTTTTGCAGAAAGGGTTAACAGAAAAATAGCTTTAACTTAGAAAGAAGGCACAGAAAGAAGTCCTAAGAAAAACGGTAAGTGAATACCGAACAGTTACTGCGCATCCAAAATGTCACGGATCGTGAAAGTCATCTGCGCGTGCCAGTTGGCCGCGGTGGATGCCTGGCCCCAGGACCGTCAACCTTTTGGATCCGGTTTGTCGCGGTCGACGCTAAAGAAGCTTGGATCCCTCTTGACGATCTGCATGACACCCGACGATGAGCGCTCTATCCGAAAGTTCAAAAACGACTTCGGATTGCAAATACAGTTCGGTGACGATCCTGAGGACGTCGTCTATCGAAAAGCTGGCAACGAAACCTGGTTTTGGAACGAAGCCAACGATCCCCGGAACACCGGGCGTGCGGCGCGTGATGTCTTTGCTGCACTGTTACCGACGTCGCATCCAATTCGAGCACCCCGTCCCATCGAGCGAGTCGATTTCTTTCGCGACACCAAAAAGGTACAGCTGCACTTCGAAGGGCAGTCCGGGTGGCCCACTGTCAACGCTGCTGGCTTTTCGTACGACCTTCTCTGCAAAGCCCAGAAAACTAAAACTGCTCGTGTCTTCGAAGTGATCGTCATGGAGGGCTGGAATGCAACGACAGTTCGGGGAGTCCTCAGAAGAAGCAATCGAGAAGCCTTGACCAGCGTGACCAGCTGGGACTTTGGTCGACGGAGTTTTTTGGCCAGGGGTGGTGATTGGGAGATCACGGGTCTTAGGATCATGCCCAACGGCGTTGGCAACGCGTGAGGAGTCATACAGTGGCAAGCTTCAAAGAGAGAGAGAGCGAGAGCTCAGTTCCATCAATAACTTCTCCCGATTAAGATCATTTTTCAATGTTGTTGTCATGACAGAGAATATTACAAACAATGAACTGATTATTACAAACAATGGAACCTTCGAGGCTTCTATGATTCGATAAAGGCTCTAAAGCTATCATTATTCAGAAGGCAAGGACGGAAATCCACAATCGGAAGAATTGTAAGGTATTCGATATCTATCTCTGAGGAGCTGTCGCTCCGCAATGGCCTAGGGGAGAGATCAGGTCGAAAACTTTTTTTGATGCGCAAGAGTATCTGATAATGAAGTGAGAGTTGCGATTCCGAAGATTGATTGGATTTTTCAAATCGTTATAAAGATTGACTGAAGTCTGAAGTTGTAAAATTGGTCGCCCCCATCTTCTTGGCAGCGGAAGCCGGCGGCGGCCGTTTATTTCGTGTTCGCGGATCATTTGAGGAGGAAGCCGATCGAGATTCCCGGCGAGACATCTCCTTAGACTTCAACCGGGAGACGAGCCGGTTTCTCGAGTCGGTCGACGGGAGCGGCTCGCTCAGCGGTCCGCTCAGGGGGAAGCGGGAGAAGAAGGAGAAGCGGGGGAAACGTGGAAAAGAACCAACGGAAGAAGACGACCTCGCTGGGCGCGCGAAGCGATCCAGCGCGCGGGACGGGCGCTAGAGGCGTTCGGCGAGAAGAAAAGTGAAGATAAAGGAACCTCATCGAAGGGTTACATGTTCTATCCGGAGTCTGCGAAGGATTCCGACGAAGCTGTGCTGCAAAGGCCTCCGTATTTGTTCTGTGATGATGAGCTCGTTTCCTCGGGCGGACAGAAGAACGACTCCGACGGACGTCTCCGTGCGGGCGCCCGCCCGCCCAACTCGAGCTCCCTGCAGCAGCAGCCGGCGCGCACGCAGGGGCTGCGGTCGAATCCCGTGGGGCGCGGCAGCACAGACGGCATCTGCGCGGGAGCAGGAACGCCGTCGGTGACGGTCGAGACACACACCACGGACTCGGAAGCCTACCTTCTATCGCAGCTGTCGGGGAACTTTTCGCTGGCTGCTCTGCATGCCAGGCCGCCCGCTAGACACAATCGCGCTGGTAATCGGGCGAGTTCCGTGGCGTCGTTGTTCGATTTGGTGCATCAGAAGTCCGAGTACATGCAAAGTCTGTGGCCAGTACCGCGTGTGGCGGGGGTGGCAGAGTGCGGATCGCCAGAACTTACGGCGTTAAAATTCCGAGCGAGCGATCTCTCGCACGAAGTTCTGAGATCGGACCTGGAAACAAGGAAGGAGCAAGGCTACGATAACACTGGAAGGAGACGGAGGCTGGAGACGCCAGAGCAGCGCCAGAATCGGGCGTATTTTGAGCTGATGCGGTGGCCGGGAATAATTAGAGACCGCTCCTGGAGGACCACTATTCCAGGGAACGAAAACGCATTGAGAAGAGAAAGATCCGCGACGCCATGGCGCAGGCGGAGGGCCGTATTTTGGACTGCGAGAAGAAGATCGGCGAGATTCTGGCGAAGAAGAAGGCTCCGAAAGGCGAGAAGAAGCTTGGTTCAGCGGCGAGCCCAGCGGTCACGAATCCGCACGGTGGTTTCCAGCAGGCGTCGAATGGAAAGCGCGAGGAAAACCGAACGCCATCCACCAGGGTGATGTTTCCCGCCAGGTCCCGAAGTAGGTCGCCGAGGAGTAAGTCTCCCGAGAACAAATCGCCCAGGAGTAAACAGCCGAAACCATCGCCCGGAAAAGGGAACGGAAAACAACCCGCAAAAACCGATGGTGTCGACAAGCGTCGTTCGAAGGCACCACCCAGCGACGCGGGCACGGATTTCGGGCCACTGATCGCTTCGGCGCACGCAGCCGCGGCGCCGCCTACGCGGCACATAGTGCGCATGCTCCACAGACCGCGCGCGCAGCAGACACGGCCGCGCGTCTTTCCGCCGCTTCCGCGGTCGCGCCTCCGTGGTCGGAACCACCGCGGTCGGAGCCGCCTAAAACCGTTACGGCTCCCCCTGTGCGGTCGCCGCAATCCGACAGCTGGGATGATATTTTAGAGAGGAAAGAACGAGGAGAGGGAGGACAGGGAGAAGGGGAAGGAAAGGCGGAAGACATCTTGTCTTAGGACCACTTGTCCCTCCCAGACGGTGCGGTGGAAGAGCTGAACGGGGGAGAGACGTTATCAATTCGCGTAGGCATTTACAAGCGCGACCCCAGCAGCTCGAGACTGTCGCCGTAGATGCTATGTACGTAGTATTTTGAACTAAGAATTTTCGAGATATCGCACAAAGGAATTTCGGAATTGATTTAGTCTGTTTGGAATTAATTTTGAAATGGATTGTCGCATTTTGCGCTCTCGTTTTGTGTTACCTCAGCGTCGTACTATTCGTTCATTTCGCAAGACAAAATCAGAATCTAAGAGTTGTCATTGTTATCTTACGGCGACGTAAGAGCCCAAGTCTATCTTGAGTTGAATTCGGCTCTCTCGTGTACAACAGTGCTGTCGGCACTCAAACTCAATGAAAATTAGAGTACGAAATCGCATCTCACATATCGCTTGTATCTTGGAGAGGTTTGAGTTTCTCGTAGTACTGGGTCGTTGACTATTGTCGCGGATCTAAAAACTCGTGTATTCGTCTCGTAGTGGATCTAAAAAGTATTGTTTGAGAAAATACCTGCGCAGAGCGGTCTTGTTCGTTGGAGATGGCCAATCCAGTAACGAGAATTTTTCAGGAGAAGGCCCTTTGGGCTCGCACTTGAGGAAGAGGAGTTGTGTATCCCGGCCGAGAAGCTTGAGAGTTTCTGAAACCGCTTCGCGTAGGAGGTCGTCCTTTTTTATCCCTTTCAAAAATGAGGACAGGTTTGGCCTTGGCCCTCTTGGGCCTCACTGGCGCTGAGAAGCCGGTGACAAAGATCGTGAAGCTGCTCAAGGAAATCGAGGGCGAACTCAAGGCCGAGATCGAAAATGTACGATCTCTAAATGTCACCTGACACGAAACTTTGAAAGTCGACAATCCAATTCTGATTCAAAAGCCGTTGTCTAAAACTTCATTCGTTCTGGCCCGTATAAAAAGGTCCATTCTCTGGTCAGTGGTCATAACTGTCATGACACGTGAGCGACTCGTGACGTTTCAACTTTCCAACCAAACTCCTAACTAAACCCCACTTCTCAGGACCAAACCTCGTTCGACAAGATGCAGTGTTGGTGCAAGAAGACCATCAAACAGACGGAGGAGGGCATCGAGACGGCCAAGACCTGCATCGCGGACGAGACCTCGTCGATCGAGTCTAACACGGGCAAGTCGGCCAACGCGGCCGCCGCGGCCAAGGGCCTCGAGGAGGACATCCAGGCGGACCAGGAGACTTTGAAGGCGGCGACCGAGAAGCGGGAAAAGGAGGCCGCGGACTTCGCCGCCGCCGAGGAGGAGCTGACCAAGGCCGTCTCCGCGCTGAAGGGCGCCCTCACCGTCCTGAAGAAGCACCAGAGCTTCCTGCAGGCGCCGGAGACCCCGGTCCTTTCGGACTACGAGGCCATGACCGTCAGGCGAAACGTCGAGACTTTCGCCAGCAAGCACCAGGACAGGATGACGCCCGCGGAGAAGCAGACCATGGAGCAGTTCCTGCAGCAGCCCAGCTACGGGGCGTACAGCAACCAGTCCGGCGCCATCTTCGGCATTTTGGGCAACATGCTCGACCAGTTCTCGCAGGACCTCAAGGAGGTAGGACCGTCTTTTTAGATACGATTCTACTATTTTTTTAGATTCACCTGTGTCTATTCTGCTAATTTCCCTTCCAGGCCCGCGACGAGGAGGCCAACGGCGCGCAGGCCTTCGCGGAGCAGAAGAAGCTCCTGAAGGAGAAGATCGCGGGCGCCGAGGAGCAGCTGGCCGCCAAGAACGAGGCCAAGGCCGAGGCGGACAGCGCCAAGGCCGCTTCGGAAGAGAAATTGATCGAGTGCCAGAACGCCGAGGAGGACCTGACCAAGACGTTGCGCGAGTCCAAGACCTTCTGCGCCGACAACAAGGCGGAGTTCGCCGAGCGATCCGAGTCCCGAAACGCAGAGCTCGAGGCCGTGGGCAAGGCCATCGCGTTTTTGGACTCCCCGGAGGCGTTCGCCAAGTTCAACAAGGCCTTCTCGTTCGTGCAGGTCAAGACGCAGCAAAGGTCGAAGATCAACCGCGCTCTGTCTGCTCTGAACAACGCTGGCAACAGCGACCTCATGCAGCCGCTCATCCAGCTGGTGCAGGAGCAGGCGCTGGCCAAGACCGGGCAGAAGGTGGACTTCTCCAAGGTGATCGTGAAGATTGATGACTTGGTGAACGAGCTGAAGGCCGAGATCGAGAAGAACACCGCGGACAAGGACGCGTGCGTGGCGGATATCAACGCCAAGACCCAGGAACTCACGGGAACGAAGAACACGGTTGGCAAGCTGCAGACCAAGGTCCAGAAGCTGGAGCAGACCATCGCGGACTTGACGGCCGAGTTGGAGGACAACGCGAAGGAGAAGGAGGAAATGGAGGCCTCTATGAAGACGGCCGGCGAGAACCGCGCGATCGACAACGCCAACTTCCAGAAGGCGACCAAGGAGAACAAGGAGGCTATGGCCGTGCTGAAGAAGGCCAAGGAGGTCCTCGCGCCCATCTTCGGAGAGTTCCTGCAGGTATTTTTTGAACCGTGTCATTTCAAAGCGCTCCATTCTGAATCGTACACCAATAACACGCTGCTCGTATTTTCCGATTCGACACAGATTGTGATTTCGTTTCGAGTACAACAAGGTCTTCTCTGAGTCTTTTAGAGTTTGAAATTCTTCCCCAAACTCCTCTAACTTCCCAAATTCGAAAACAGCAACCCGCCAAGCCCGCCGGCTTCTCCAAGTACGAGAAGAACGCCGGTGGCTCCAAGGTGATCGGCATGCTGGACGACATCATCGCGGACACGCAGAAGGCTGTTGAGGTCGCGCAGGCCACCGAGAACGCCGCCCAGGCCGACTACGAGAAGTTCCAGAAGGACTCGAACGACACCCTGGATGCGCTCGCGAAGGAGACCGCCACCATGAAGGGGCAGAAGGGTGACGCTGAGGCCGACCTCGCTACCACCAACGAGGAACTGTCCAACGAGATCCAGAACGCGCAGGACCAGGAGACCGCGCTCAACGCCAGGAAGGAGGGCTGCAAGTTCCTCATGGACAACTTCGACATCATGCAGAACGCCAAGAAGACCGAGATCGAGGCGCTCAACGAGGCCAAGGCCTTCCTGCAGGGCATGAAGTAAAGCTGTTTACTTCGGTAAGCTGCTGTGTTTCAAAAAACGTTCTTCGAATTTTGTATCATCGTTTTTATCGGAAAGTGATGGTTGTTGTTGGTGAAGAAGTTGGGTGAAGTTTTTACTTGTCGTCGATAATGTGGGGTTGTAGAATAGAAGAGAAAAAAATTTCCACGTTCGTATTTTTAGAGCTGTTGGTTCTGCAGTGTCCAAAACCTAGTTCCTATTTCACTATTGTTACGCAGGGATTTATTGCTAACCAAGAGATTTTCACTATCAATTCGCTTCTACCCGCCGGTCGAGTGATACGAACTATATACGTTAGACTAGCACACAGAATTCTCTTTCACTTATTTCATATACCAGTTACTGTTCAGATTCATTCCTTTATGTTTTGTGATGGTTTATTCATAGCAGGGACTTGCAGGCGAAAGTTTGCTTTGAATTCTCGGGTTAGGCACTAGCAGGGGGACGTGTGGGGTTGAGTGGAAAGAAATTTCGGAGGCTGGAAGAGTGTTCTCAGAGGAGATCGTCGAGTCGTCGACGGTTGTAGTATTCAACAGGTGAAGTCGCGTTCAATCCTTAACTACTAAAACTCTCAGAATTGGTTCGGTCGATGTCCACCGACCAGCCTACTTGACGAGGTGTAGGAAATTGTTGCTAACCGAGTGTGGTACGCCGCCGCCGTGAGCAACGGTGGCATTGACTGGGAAGAGCCAGATTTTGGAGAAATAATGCTGGACGCAGGCAGTCAGCAGCCAGGGCAGCGCTCTGAAGAAAACTCGAAAGCAGCTGGCGCAGTATTCTGGATGGAGCCCATGGCGCGTTTCACACGCACCTGGACGTCGCTGATTTTTGCAGCGCAGTAGTGCGACGCCTTGGCGTGGCGCAGACCTCGTATGCGGTCGGCATGCTCATGGAACTGAATATTGAAATGGTGCTAACTGAGTGTGGCGCTGGTGCCAACAACGGCGGCCGGCTCGACAACCACAAGGGCGGCAACTTCAGTTACTGTTTGCTGGAAAAACTTGGAAGCAGCTGGCGCAGCATTCTGGAGGGAGCCCGCTGGGCAAATCGCAAGCGAAGCTCGGCATCGTGCGCGTTCTCAAGCCGTTCTCGGGACGCGAGAAATATGATGCTGAAGATGATGTTTTTCATTCCGAGCTCGAAATATGATGCTTATTGTTTCGGCATTAGAGCCGCGTCAGATCAAAACTCTCGGAGTTTCCAGTGTTCTTCGAACCGCGAGATCGAGTAGCCAAGAGTACAAGATCCAATCTAAAAATAAATCTGGCAAGAGTGCACCTCGTAGATTGCAGCACAAAAAGTCAAAAGGTTCAACATCGACAGGAAAAGGTGGATCGTTAAGAAACAGGCTACAGCACAACCATAATGTCCGAGCCCCCGCGCCGATCCGAGCCCTCGCCTTTCGGCACTACTATGACCTCGACGATGTCGCGCTCCAACTCCCAAATCTCCAACGCGCCCCGCTTCACGGAGTTCACGGGCGGCGGGTATCACGCCAAGAACGACCCGCACGCCGACTTCATGAGCCCAGAACGCTTCCGCGTCCACGCCAAGCTGGTCCTCGAAAAGTACCGACACTTATTATCGCACCTGGAGCTCCAGGTCATCTGGCTCTCGCTCGGTTTGGACAGGGAGGAGCCGGCGGACCACGCGACCAGCACGCGACGGGAATGCAACGAGGTTGTGTCTCTGCTCCACGAAGACAGCGACGCCGGACCGCCGGCGAAGAAGCAGAAACTAGACCGCGCGAGCGAGGAGTCGGCGGAGTCGGTGCGGGTGCACGCGCAATCCCAGAAACCCAGCATGACATCTGCGTTGGACGAGAGCGACGACTTCGAGTACGAACGGCTAACGCTGAAGCAGGTCGAACAAACCCTGCGGGAGGGCCTGCAGAAGATCCCGATCCTGACGATGTGTATTTTAGGGGAAGTTGAGCACTTCAGCGCGATCCGGGAAGCGAATGTCAGGGAGGGGGGGATGCCAAAGGATGTGACCGCCGTGCACGAGCTGAACGAGCCGCTGCCGTTTCCGGACGTGCTGTTCGAGAACGAGGCCGTGATCGCTGTTAATAAGCCTTCCGGGAAGCGCGTAACGCCGTTCCACCGGTTGGCCGAGCCGACGTCGTGTCTGAACCAGGTCTGCGGCTACGTGATCCAGACGAGCAATCCGAGGACGACGCAGATGGTGGCGGGGATTCCCCGGGGGAAAACCGATGATCATTCCTCGCTGGCCGGCTCGCAGCCCGGCTCCCAGCCGGGGAGCTCCAAAAGTTCTCCGCGGTCGAGCAGACTCACCACCAACAGCCAAGGCGCAGGTGCCCAAAGGGCATCCACTGGCACTGCGACAGGCGCTGCGAAGCCGAAGCGGTCTCTGAAAGACACTGGCGCCTTGGACGAGATCCGGGACGAGTCCATTTCTCGCAGTTTAATCATAGCCTCCGGCGCCACGGCCGCCCACTCGTCCAGCGCACAACCAGATAGACATCCGGACCTCGACCCCGCAAAACTCGCGCTGATCAAAGAAGTCGCCCCACTGCACAGACTCGATGTCCACACCTCCGGCGTTTTGCTCTTCGCACGAACCAAAAGTATTTTCCGGTACATGTCCGACGTCACGTTCTGGAGCATCAAGGTGCGGAAATTTTACCTTGCGATCGTGAAATCGCCGGCGAAAGAGTCGATCGCGGCCGACGAGGCGCGGCAGTCGATCCAGGCGGGCGCGGAGAAGGGGGTTGCGGCGGTCCCGATCGAGGTCGAGCTCCCGATCGAGGGGCGGGCCGCGAAAACGACGGTCACGATTCTCGATACGAATAGGACTTCGAAAACGACTTTAGTGCTGTGCGAGCTGGTGCGGAGCGGGAGGACGCACCAAATCAGGAAACACTGCGCCAGTATCGAGATGCCGCTGCTGGGCGACAACGAGTACGGCGGCGGACAAATAAACATGAGTCCGAGGTCTAGTTCCAAGTCTAACGTTGCGAACGGCGCAAACGGGGCTAGTAGTGGTGCGAACGGCCCGAGGTCGAGCTCGTCTAGCAGTGCGAACAACAGAGCCAGTATTGGTAACGGGCCGAGCACTTCGAACGGTAATGGGCCGAGCAACGGGAACGGTCCCAGCAGCCCTAGCAACGTGAGCGGTGTGTTTTTCCTGCACTGCGTCCGCCTGACGCTCCCGATGCTGCCCAACAGCCAGGCCTTCGAAAAGGCGCGATCAGACTCGACACACGGGTTATGCAAGTCCGATGATCCCCCACTACTTACATTGGAGGCGCCGCTCCCTACAACGTTCCAGGAAAAGCTGTCCAGCTTAGGGCTGGCGTATGACGCGGGGATGCTGGAGAAGATGTGTCAGTAGTTTGAGTTTCGGACGCATGTGCAGGTGGTGCCATGCAGGAGGGTGGGACGCAGTAGGTGGTTCGGTCAGAAGTAAGTAACTACTTTCAGAGACTAGAATTTGCAGTTTGAATGCGCAAAAGCTGCAGAGGTTGAATGTGCAAATCCAAGATTCGCTGAACTTTTAATCGCAAGAGAACGATTCGTTAGTCGAGAGAACTTTTCCGTCTGTTACAGAGCGCAGTGTTAGATTGCGAGTCGGGCTGCAGATCCGCTTGTTTTCTCTTGGTGTTCCATCGGCTGCCGATTCGGCACTGCGGCAGCGCTCGGGTTCTTTTCCATCGGCACTGCGGCAATGCTCGCTCGGTCCAACGCATTACTGTTCTAATTCTTCTATTCCCCTATGCCGCAGGTCCAAATTCCAAAATGGATTCCACCTTCGTGGACGTTTCTGGCGATGAGATTCAACGGCTGATCACCCGCGAGCGGCCCGAGCTAATCGGCGAGAAAGAAGTCACCCTCGACGTATTCTACGCGCTCGTCAACGCGGCGCAGAAGTCTACTTGTGCGCAGAAGGAGGAGAGCAGTGAGAAGGCGGCACAAGACGGCAGCGCCGCGCCCCAGAAGGCCCTCGAAAACGACACCCCCACGAATCCTTCCGCAGGTCCAGACGAAAATGACACTAGTGGCGAGGAGAAGGCTTCTCAGAAGGCTGAAGATACGAAGGAGGGCGAGGCCAAGAAATCCGACGGCGATGCCATCGACCTAGCCCGCGTGATGCGCGAGTGCCAGATCATCCGGCGCGAGCGGAGTCCCAGGCGGGCGAAGCACGAAAATCTCTCGGAAATGGAGCTCCTCCGTCTGCGCGCCGACGAGCGGGCGTACCAGAGATCTGTGAAGAACGTGATGCCGGCGGGTGGGTATGGGAACGTGGCAGTGGGGAAAGAACTCAGAGCGGTGAGCAAGAGTGTGGGGATGGCTGGGCACTTCGTTATGGCCTTCATCGGCGCCTTTCTTTTTGGTTATTTTGCGTGCGGCATGTTCATCGTCGAGGAAATCGCCACACAAGCGCTCTGCGGCGGCATGGCGAGCTTCGCCACACTCATCCTGGAGTCCATTCTGTTCCTGATCCGCGACCACAAGGAAACCATGTCCGAAAAGCGGCGCGAGCGGGAGGACAGGAACGAAGCGCGGCAGGAGAAACGGCGCATGCGGGAGTCGACGGCGAGTACCAGTAGGCAAATTTCCGGGGTAAGTCGGGAGTCGGTGGCGAGCGTGAAGAGTGTCGAGCCGGCTGCGAGTAAGGGGAAGGAAGATGACCAGCGGGGTGTCGAGATGGCTACAACCAGCGCGTGTGGCGAAAACGAGGGCGAAACTGCAGAAGACACCGAACTCAGGCAGCGGCGACGGTGAAGGGCGGAAGTCCAAACACATAATGAAAGTACAAGTAGTAGAGTTCGAACACACGACATTAACCATAGAGGTCCCGGGCTGGGCGTACCGGCCGTTAGCTAGTGGTTGAGTATCTGTGTACGTTGTGAGTATCTGCGGTCTGGTAGTACCTGCGATGATTTCTGTCGATTGCAGTTGGATGTCGGTCTTCAGGTACGTGTTCGACGTTCGTTGTGAGTCACACACTGAGTGAAGTTTCGCATGAACTGTGTGTGATCCTGTGTGTGTGTCTGTGCCTGTGCGCTCGGATTTTGAGACTTGTGGTTGAGGATGCTGAGCGCGCTGTTACGGACTTGAGTTTCTGAAAAATGAACGCTCCCCAGTCGTGGTTGTGAACATCATTGAGCACTGAAAAAAAACTGTGGAAGTCTGAAAACTGAAAAAGGAAAAGGGTTCGATTAGTTTTACACACTAACAGTTCTGGGACCTTGACCTTAGACCCAGGTCATCGTGACATCGTAGCCTGTAGGCTGTAGGCGATGTCTGAAGCTCCAGCGGAAGAAGTGGGGGAGCCGCAGGCGATCGAGAACGACGATGTAGCTGAAGAACCGGAAAAGGCAGTGGGAGATCCTCGTGAAGAAGAAGCTCCCCGCGACGACTCCAGCGTCTCGTCTTCGAACAGGGAGGATAACGCAGCCGCAGAGGACGAGAAAGCCTCAGATGCAAGATCCGAGATCTCTCGTGTCCCATCACACGACGCAAAAGAAAAGGGCGAGGAGAATGCGGCGGATCCTAACGATCCCAGTAATGCCGCGGACAACAAGGATGCAGATCCGAACGATCCAGCCGCTGCGCAGGGAGAGTCTGCAGATGCGAACGCGGACCCGGCAACAGCTGCAGATGGGGAGAAGACGGACGAACAGACGGGGCAAGAACAGGGAGGAGCAATAGGTGAACCAGGTCAACAGGGAACGGGCGAGGACCCTGCTGCAGGAGAAGCAGGAGATACACCAGGAGAACCAGGTCAACCAGATCAACCCCTTGAACCTGGAGCGGAGCGAGGAGCGGAGCTCGCTCCCGAGACCTCGAAAGAACAACCGTCCTCGTCCGACCCCGACCACCACCTCTTCAGCGCCGTGTCTCCCAGGAAATTTCGCCAGCCCTTCTCCTCCAAGGACGAGTTCAGAGAGGCGAAGGAGCGGCAGAAGAAGCTCGCCACCCTGAAACAGGTAACGGATTGCGCCACTAAGGAGCTCGTGAAGCACTGGATCAGCGCCACGCCCAAAACCATCGGCGAATGCAGCATGTCCGTCGGCCTCTTCCTCTACTTCAAGTGGCTCAAGGGCTGCTGGAAGGTCGTGCTGGTGTGGGCGCTGCTGTCGTCGACGTTGATGGCTTTATGCGTCACGTCTGAGTCACCAAACGATGAGCGCTACGAGGTCAGCGGGTGGTCGTACTTTTCCGTCGCGACGTTCGGGAACACCAACACCACATTACCACTGGGCGACAGGAAGATCGACATCGGGGTGTCGGCGGAGCCGGTGGAGATGACAAAGATCACGCCGTGGCTGTCCTTGTTTATGGCGAGCGGGGCGGCCGTGTTTTTCCTGTACGCCTCCTATTTTCTCCATTCCAAGGTTGCGCAGGTGTCTGAAAATCTAGACAAGCAGGCGATCACGCCGGGCGACTTCACCGTGCAGGTGGACTTTTTGCCGAGCGAGCTGATCGGCCCGGACGGAAGCCGGGGCGCGTTCTTAAACCTAGGAACCGACGCAACCATCCGCAGATCCACGCGCCAGAAGAAGAAGGCGTTGCGGGGGGAGAGCGGGGCGAATCTGGGCGGCCCCGGAGGGCCGGGAGGGCCAGGAGGGGACGGCAAGGTCGCGCCCGAGACGGATGCTCCTGTCGAACTTCGCGAGGTCAAGATCGACAACAAAAACACAGAGGGCGCGCACCTGGCCGCAAACGACGACGCCGAGGAGAAAGCTATCGAACAGCTGGCGCGGAAGAAGGCGGGCACCGCGGATGCCGGTGCGCCGGATAGCGGCGCGCAGGATACCCCCAGAGCAGAGCCTGTCAGCGGCGCGAACCCCAACCAGACTCTGAACGCCGCCGGCAACAACTCAACCTCGAATACTGATCTGGGCAAGCGCACGAAGTTCCCGGAGATCTACGTGTGCAACGAGTTCCACCAGGATTCCTACTTCGACGAGTTGAAGACCCATTTCGAGGGATTGTTGCAGGAGGAACGAGACAAGAAACAGGAATTAGGCTATTTCGTGCCGCCGGTCGATTTAGGTCCGCCCACAGTGCTCGAGATCTCCTTCGCGCGCGACTACGATGGGTCGTTGTTAAAGCTCAAGGAGACATCAGCTTTGAAGAGAAAGCAGGTCGAGTGCAAGATGGACCTGGAGTACGGCGGCTCCGAGGCTTCTTCAACTTCGAAGAGCGCGAAGCTGGCCCCGTTCGGCTCGAAACTTTCGACTCGGAAAGCAGAGAAGCACGCGAAGAAGACGCGCGAACGGTTGGAGAAACTGGAGCACAAGCTCGAGGCCAACGAGGTCTACCTGTCGCAGTTAGAGGTGGAACCGGAGAAGAGGAAAGTTATGAGGGCCTACGTGACCTTCAAGCTGTCGTACGACAAGGAGCTCTGCCAGGAATTGTATGCGGACAACTTCGACCACATTCCGTTCCACAATCGGGAAATGAGCAACTTCTGGCGCGGCCTGTTCCAGGACAGCCGGAAGAAGTTCAAAAACCACGCTCTGCGGGTTGTGGAGGCCCCAGAGCCCTCGAACATCCTCTGGCAGAACCAGGATTTAAGAGTCATGGAGTCCTACTACAAGTACTTTTTCTCGTTGTTTTTAACTTTCTTCGTGCTCTTCGTCGCCGCCTCCATGGTGTTCGGCACGCAATTGCAAAAACAGCACATGGAGAAATCGTCATCTGTGGCGACCTGCGGGGAGACCGTGCTACTCAAAACCCCGAAGACATTCGAGGATGAGCGCGGAGGTGTCGAAATAGCCCTGCAGGCTGCCTGCAGCTGCGGGAGCTGCACTCGCGTCTTTCGCGGCAGCAACGACGGCAGCCTGCTCCTTGTTCCCACTTTTGCTGGCCTCGCTGGGTTCACTCCTCGGAGTCGCGGTGCCGGTGCGACCCGGCGGCTCCGTTACCGCGGCCACTACGACCGCCGCTTGCGCCTGCCGCGGGGCGTCAGAACCGAATTCTGATCCGTCCGAATTCACAATCGACTTGACGTCCTTGCTCTCCGTTTTCGCCTCTGCAGAAGTAGTTTCAGGCGCTGCCGCACTCTCGCCGGGTCCTTCTTCATAAACCACGCGTTCCGAATAGTAGCACTCTGCAATCGTTTTTTTCCCATCTCCTGTAGACTCTGCCGCATCGCCTGGGGCCGCATCGGCCGCCACCGCCTCACCTGCGGGCCTCTCCACCTCCGGGTCGCAGAAGTAGTAGTCGTAATCGAGCGCATCGCTCGGCACGTTCTTCAGACTCGGAACGTATCGCGTGACCAGAGAGACGGCCTCGTACTTGAGCTCCAAATGGCTTGCCGACGATGAATTCGCCGACGAACTCGTCCCATCGTTAGGCGCCATGTGGCACAGCCGATGGAGGACGCGGAAGATCACGGAATTCAGATACGGTCGGACATCTGCGGACGACGAGGAGGACGCGTGGGAGCCGCGACGGGAGATTATGTTAACGTCAGAGACGATTGCGTGGGCATCGTTGGTTTGCGCGGTTTGCGACGTCCCGACGAGGGTGTCGACCGAGCAGTCGATGTCAACGTCGGCGTTCCCAGCTGCTTTCTCATCTTCGCTATTCTGAATAGCCTTCTGCGCTGGATTCGGACTCTGCACCTTGGCCTTGCCCATACCAGATAGGGCGGCCGCTGATTTGGAGCCCATGCGGATGTTTCCCGAATCGGTTTCGAGCGCGTCCGCCTTGACTTCCGGCTCCATCCTTTTAATCCACGCCAGCGATTGCGAGAACGCGCCGTCTGGATCGTCCATAATCCCTTTCGCGGATTTCTCGGCACCTTTCTCACCATTGCTATCGGCACCATTGCAATCGGCGTCCTTCTCGTCCCCTTGCGCTTTTCGAACGGCGCCAAACATCTTCGCCGGCTTCCTTCTCTCCAGCGAGCGCGAGGAACGGTCGTTCGCTTCCGTCCACGTCGCGCTGTAGTTCCTCTCGTAGTACAGCTGTTCCAGCAGATACGGCAGGTGCCGCACGGCGAATTTGTCCAGCTTCGAGAGACACGAGTCTATCGTGGCCTGCAGTATCTCGGCTTTGAAGTCCAGCAACAACACGCACGCTCCCACCGATTCCGCGCGGCGTCGCGACATGTGGCAGTACAAAGGGTTGAAGTCGAGCTGATTCACTACTTCGTTGTTCTCCTCGCGCGGCGACTGTCTCGGGGTCTTCAGGGCTTTGATCTTTTCCAGCGACTCCGCATCCCGATCGCGGTTGGCGCGGTTCGCGAGGACGTCGGCTAATGCGGAGGTATCTTCGAACGCAGTCACTGCTGTAGCCGCTGTAGCGGCCGTCGCCATCGCGATCGCTTCATTGCCGATGGCATTCAGACCACTCTTCGCATTGCTGTTGCCATCCAGGAGCGCGGGTCTGCAGTTGGGGTCGGCCTTCAATCCCAAAAGCACAGCGAGGACGCCGTTCTCGGGCGTGTTCTCCTTGATCGCGCACAACAGTGGGGTGCACTGATCGCCATTCACTGCGTTGAGCAGCATCAAACTCGATTCCAACGCCGCCACGTCCTCCTCGCCCCACGGCACACAGGCTTCGTCACCGTAACGGGCGAATAAGTGAAAAACGTTATCACCCCGCAGCGTGACGGCGGTCAGGTCGGCCTTGTACTTGAGCAGAAGCTTGGAAATTTCCGAAGCCGTGCCCTCGTGCACGGACGCCAGATACGGTGGCATTAATAATGGATTAGATAAAAGGTCGTCGGCCATGGACTTGGAATTGCCACGGAGCGTATCCTCTTCCTCTTCCTCGTAATCCTCGTCCTCGTAGTTAGCGTCGTAGTTGTTGTCGTAATCGCCGTCCGCACCGCCCTCAACGTCTTCCCCCTCGTAGTCCGGGTCGTCGCCGTCGTAATCCGGGTCGTCGCCGTCGTAATTTTCGTCGTCATCGTAATTTTCGTCATCGTAATTTTCGTCGTCGTAATTTCCATCTGGGTCGTCGTAATTCGCGTCTGGGTCGTCGTAGTAACCGTAGTCCTCATAGTCCGCGTAGTCCGCGTAGTCGGCCGGATCGAATTCGTTGTCGGGGTCGATGGCGGCCCCGGAAGCTGCTCCTCCTCTCGGCTCACCGGTCTCGTCGAGGTCGCGCTTCTTCCCAGTACCATCCTCTTCATCGATATCCACGTCCTTCCACTCCTCTAGCCATTCGTTCTTGTCGCGGAAGGCCTTGTCAGCGGCGCTTTGCGCGGTCACTGCAGCGGGCGCCTTCCTCAACTTGGCAACCACGGCCTCCGCAGCCTCGACCCCGCTCGCGCTGTCACTCCCGCTCCCGCTATTGCTCCCGCTATTGCTCCCGCTATTCCCCCCGCTGTTACCGCTGCTGGAGCTACTCGAACCGCCGTCTTCGATGTCTTCACCGTTGTCCCCGTTTAAATCGTCTTCGGCCGACTGTCCCGACTCTCCCAACAGGTTCTGCGCGTCCTCCCCAGAGTTAGTGTTCTCGCCCTCCCCAGAGTTAGTGTTATCCTTCTTCACGTTCTCCCCATCGTCCCAGACCGCGGAGCTGCTGACGGCAATCCACCTCTTTTTCTTCCTCAATTCCTCCTGCACGTCGAAATTCAAATCGGCTTTCGCTTTTAAAATCAGCTCCACACACTCCCTGCTCACGTTGGAGGTCGTCACCGCCACGTTCACGGGCCTATGCAAATCGGGATCGGCGTTGAACTCCAGCAGCATTTTCACCAACTCCTCCCGCTTCTTCGAGATCTCCTTCACGTCCGTGTGCGGAATGTAGCATTTCAAGCTCGCCGTCAGCGGGGTCCCGAGATCGTCATCCACCGAATTCGGGTTCGCGTTCTTCTCGAGCAGCAATCTGGCGACGCGGTTCAAACCGCGGCGGCAGGCCACGAACAGTGGGGTTTCGCCAACACTATTCAGCGGGTCGATCGCGAAGCGCCACCGTAAGCAACGGATCCTGTCGACGTCGGAAATTAGATCCGAGATGGATTTTTTCCTTTTCTTCCCCTCGTTCACGGCGATCACGGCCGCCGCGCCGGTTCCGCTCGCACCCAGGGCTGTTCCCCCGATCGTTCCCTGCAAACTCTGCTGCAAGCTCTGCATCACGCCAAACGCGTTGCCGACCACGCCAATCCTACTATCTGAATCTACCGCCTTGAACTCCGGCTTCTCCTTGCTCACCGATTTCACGATGCGGCTCACGTGGGCCTCCAGGTCGTTCAGGACGTCCGGTCCCAAGTCGGTCGCGACAGCGCCTAATCCGTCTCCCTCGCGCGCCAGATCCTCCGTCAAATCCGACACGTTGCGCAGGATGTTCCCCTCGGAGTCGGCGATCAGGTCGCTCACGGCCTGAGAAGCCCCCGTGGCCGCGCCCGCAGCCGCCTCCGCCGCCACCGCAGCTGCGGCCGTCGCGTCGAAGCTGCCCCGCTGACTCGCGTTGCCGCTCGCGTTCCC
>JACKZZ010010117.1_pt1 | contig 17573 bp, 8 predicted proteins | sample 8027871 | NCBI WGS metagenome assembly JACKZZ01 (sample SAMN15724774, study PRJNA655200) | protist metagenome | isolation source: fluorescence activated cell sorting (FACS) single amplified genomes of... | place: USA: West Boothbay Harbor, Gulf of Maine | collected 2000-07-19
GATCACATAGGAGGCGTTGCAGTTATGGTTTTTTGCATATACATTCTTGGCATGATTTTGGTCTATCTTTGGGACCGTTCTCATCCTATTTCGTCAATAGACATTGAAAATGATGCAGGAAGGTCTCTTCTCACTCAAAAATTTCCCAGTGCGAATAGAATTTTGTTAGTATTTCGTATCGTTGGATTCTTTTATTGGCTTGGAATTGGTTGGATAGGGAAGTGGTTAAGAGATTATGTTGAGAAAGATGTGAAACCACGATATTATATGTTTACACACTGGAATCTGATTCTTTTGACTATATATTATTTATTAGGATCATTGGCGTGTATACAACAACAAAGCTCCGCCTCTACAGGAATAACAAGTAATGAAGAGAGTGGATGGGTATTCCCAACTTGGTACACTTCTATACATAGAAAGCGTTTGGCAGAAACAGTACAAATACTATTTTCAGTATGTTCTGCATCTGCTTTGTTCGTAAGTGCGACAGCCTTTGACCCTGAGGGCTCATTTTGGAGCTACGTTGGTCATCTCACTAACATTATTTGGATACTAGTGGAACTCGCCCAGAACCCTTTTATCCTTCAAATACGTCATTTATGGTGGTTCATGAGTTGGAATTATGCATATATATGCGTGACATGGATATTGGTCAAAGCATTCAGTCCTCCCATACAGAAGTGGCCCTATCCATTCCTTCAAACAGACGATATACAAGCATATTCTACATATCTAGGAATATTATTTCTTCAATTATTATCTTTTATATTTATTAAGGCAGTTACATATGGTCGTACAAAGCTGTATATTTATCTGCAATGGATTAAAGGAGATGATTTGAGAGCGTTTTCATCTACTGAACTCACAGAAATTGAAGTTACGTAAAAGTGGGTGTGGTAGTGTACAACGTTAATGGTAGGTAGGTAGAGCTATTATGATTACAAGTGCATTGATAACACTGTGTTTTTTAGATTGTAGAGTATTAACATTAGATTATTTCATGTGGGTTATTGAACAAAATTTGTCACAAAAAGCACCACACACACACTCTTTCACTGCGCCCCCGGCATTCTGGTCGTTGTGGGTCCATGGGCGCACAGGCAGGTGCAGCAGGCTGTGAATGATCACAACACAACTAAAACTATATAGAATATTTGAAGTTTTGAGTTTGTGAGAGGATGGACCGAAGTATACGCTCGAAGGGTGGCAGTGTGAAGAGTGGTTCCATCAAGGCTCTTGATAAGGGGCCTAGTGTGATGCCAGTGAGACAGGAACCTGTGGAATATATGCCCAAAGGTATTGTTTTGCATTATCAAGGTATTGTTGATGATATGGTAGAGAATACTGGAAAGTATACTGAGAGTGATCAGAGTGAGCACTGGGAAAGACTCGGCGTATCTCAGTTATATTATGGCACGTACCGTCAGGCTACAATCAGTTTACAAAATGCGTATGAACTTCGCAAGAAGGTGAAATATACTCGAGCAAGTGCCCGTATCGCTCTTATGTTAGGAATTTGTCATTATCGTGTAGGTCTTATAGACTCCGCACTGACCACTCTTGAGACAGTGGTGAAGAATGCGCTAAAAAGTTATCCTGATCTTGCCTGCATTGCATATGGAAATATTGGTATGTTATTTTCAGCTCAAGGAAAGATGAAAGAATCTGTAGAAAATGCTAAAAAAGGTTTGGAATTATCATTGAAAATAGCAAAAGGTGACAAAGCTGCAGAACGGGTACTGCAGGTGGCTCGTATTCTTATTAGCATATATCTCAAAATAAATGATTTTCAAAAAGCAGAAATATTATGTGCAACTTTTACTTTTCCTAAACATGAACTTGTTTTGTTAAAAGCAGGCATTAAATTTGCATCAGGAAATATTGAAGATTCTGCGGACATTATGGAGATATACTTAGAAGAATATGCCAAAGAAGAAAGAGAGATAGAAGAAGATGCAAAAACACATGCTAAGAATGATGGTGATGATGATGGGTTATCTGTTGCATCTGTTCTTACACAAGATGAAGATAAACATGTGGGGGATGATGATCATTCTGTACATTCCTATCACTCTGGATTGATCACTGAACATACTGAAGATAGTGGTGAGGAAAATGAAACAGTCATTACGATTGATAATCGCACTCAAAAAGAGAAATGGGCTGATGAAGATAAGAAAGCTATAATTGCTAAAGCACAAGCGAAATCTCTACAGGACGAACATAAATACTCTATATATTCTAAGCAAAGGAAATTGCTTGATCGTAAGCTTGTCGAAGCTAAATTAATATATAATCTTTCTGTATTAGCTAATCGACATCGTACCTTGCAAAAAGCAGTACATAAATTAGACGAAGCTGCTAATGTTGTAGATAAATACTTATCTATTCAAAGCGAACATCGTGAATTAGCATCCAAATCTGATGAAAAAGGCATGATGCAAGAGTTCTATGATGCTGATCTTAATATTATACCATTGTGTGAAACGCTTGATGAAACTTCAGAACCCCAAATTATATTATCACATATCTTTTATGCAAGAGCAGAAACTAGTTTAGTAATGGCACGAAAGGCACGTATGTCAGGTATAGCTATTAGTAGGGGTAAATTAATCAATAGAGCATTAAATGATGTCGATAACGGTAGTGACTTAGATCCCTATGATAAAGTACGTAGTCAAGCATTTGATGAAGAATTTGAAGATCCTGCATATAAGGAAGCACGACAATATCTTGTCAAAAGTATAGAAGTATTACAAGATACAAATCTTCCCCGTGATATAGTTTCGTTTGATACTATTCGAGAAGTTGAAAGAGATATTCCTGTAGAGAAACATTATGATGAGGATGGTAATGAAATACCCGAAGAGCCTGCAACTGAGACAATAACAACTGTGTTAAGCCCTCATGATATGAATGTTGCTGCTGCACAAAAATCTTATGCTGATAATTATCTCGATATGACTGGAGGCCAAAGTAAGTATGTTAATGTTAAAGAGAAGGTTATGAAAGATTTAAAAACACAATATGGCGTGAAACTTACAGAACGTGGTACAAAAGGACATCAGAATATGAGAGTTGATTACAAGAATGTGTATGTAAGTACATACCATGATCCATTGAGTATACGGGCCGAGTTGATGCCTTTAGTATCAAGATCGGGCTCCGACGACGTGTCGTTGTGGGTGGAGTGGTGTTTGAGTTCCAGTGGTGGTTTAGGTATGGGAATATTTGGAACAAGTTTTACTATGCCAATTAATAAAGCACAATTACAAAAAGAAATGGCTGATAAAGCTGCTGCTGAATTAGCCAGTGTTGGTGGCGGGTCCTCTATTGCCGGCACGGACGATGGTACTGCATCCCTCGTAAGTGCTGCTGGAAAAAATGATAATTTGTTTAAATCTTTAGATCCAACTTTCACTATTGGTAGTAAAACAGCATTTCCTGCACTTCAGAATACCAAACCTACCGATGCTTTTTTGAAAGAAGTAAGAGCACGTTTAACTGAAGTGGAAGGTGTTTTATCGGCGAAATTTGATCAGTCTGAATCACTATATCGTCCAAGGGATAAAGAATTACGAATATTAATTAATATTTGTTTAGCAAGAGTAACTGCACAACTTAATCAAAAACGTGATTGTGAACTTGCTGTTGATATGATAGAAGAATTAGCAAAAGATTTACATCATCGTACACAAAATAAATTTGATGGCCATTATGTTACTTTAGCAAGTCGATGGCGTCTTGAATTAGAAGAATCTAAAATTCCTTCTGCTCTATCATCTGAGGCACATTCTGCAAAATTAATGGAATTACTTGTATATGCAAAAGAATATGTAAATACTGCTGAACGTTGCAGTAATAATGAAGTATTTAATTTACAAAAAAATAAAGAATTTGGTGTTGATTTCACTACTTCAATGCTATTAATGCGCGATGCATATAAAAAGTGCATTAATATATTTCTTGATCTTAGTTCAATTCCAGAACCCCAAGAAGGTGGCAAAGGTAAAGGTGGTGGTAACAAATTACCACGTGCTGCTCCTGTTGAAAAAGGCACTTTAGAAATGTTGAACCTATACACCCCCGATGAAATTGAAGAAAAAGAGGAAAATGGTGACATTGATTGGTTCAAAAAATTCGGTAAAGTTCGTGCACAACAACTATTTATGAAATTAAAAGCATTAAAAGAGAAAGATCTTCAAGGAGGAAAATTTGATTTGAATCGTCTTTCTGAAGCAAAGTAAGATGACACTTTCCCACGAATTTATTATTTGTATACTATGAGATTAAATTGTAGAGAGTATGAAGAGGATATCGTTGTATATTCCAACCCTGATTACCTATTTACCTATTCCTACCACCTAACTGCTTGCAATGCATTGCTATGCTTTTGTCTAATTCCTAATTACTATTGGGACCCACCCCCCTGTGGTCCGTCGGTATGTTCATATGTAAATTATGCAAAACTTACATACCACGAGGTTTGGGTCCACCTGCGGGTTTGCTCATCACAATTTGATCAACTCTGAGTACTGTTAATGCAGCATCTACAGCTAATCGTAATGCGTTTACTTTAGATGCATAGCAATCATAGATACCTGCCTCCACAGCATTGAATGGTTCACATTCTTCAATATCGAAACCCATGTGCTCAGTGTTGGGACCAGAATGAGATGCATGTAACTTATGCATAGTTTTAGAAGGATCACAACCAGAATTTTCAGCTAAAGTACGAGGTACAACATCAAATGATTCAGCAAACTTTCGAATACCGTATTGATCTAGACCCTTTACTTCATCAGCATAGGCTTTGAGAACCTTGGCGAGTTCAAGTTCCATGGCACCAGCACCCGGAAGAAGACGTCCATCTTGACATAAAGTACGTGCAGTTTGAATACCATCATCAAGAGCACGTTCAACGTCATTCGCAACTTGTTCAGTAGAAGCACGAACAACGATAGTTGCAATGGAAGTATCCTCAGATTCAAGTTGTGTAAATTTGACAACTTTTCTTCCAGCAATTTCAACAACCTCACAAGAACTTACCTCTCCCATCTCTTCAGGAGTAAGTGCACCTAAGCGAATAGATGCAGTTGCACCAAGAGCTCCACATAAACGACGAAGATCGAATTTGGAAATGACCTTAACAACCATAATACCAAATTTGTCTAGGTAGTGTTGGGCCATCTCAGCAACAGGACCATGTGATATAACTACCTTTGCACCACTATCAGCGATAGCAGTAATAGTTTCTTCCATCTTCTTTTCTTCAGATTTATTATAGTTAAGTAAATCTTCAGCAGATTTCAATAAAACAGTTCCTTTAGCTTCAGTTGCAGCCGCTTCTATGCCACAGCCGAATACAGCTACCTTAGCATTAACAGCCTTCTTTATGCAACCTTCAGCATCACGAGAAATAACCATACCTTTAATAGTTGTGCATTGACCAACAGTACCACCACGAATCTTTGCAATACGAACACTATCGGTGTTGACACTTGGCTTACCGGTAGGTGGCATCGTGACTAAGGCAGCTTCACAGACTAAATCAGTGAGAAGATCCTCATATCCATATTGTTTGGTTGAAATAACACTCTTAACACCTGCAACCATTTGCTCTTTATCACGGATATTATCTAGTGTACGTGCAACCATAGATGGTAGTAATTCAAGCGTACGTTCATAAGCTCTCTGAAAACCTGATACGACCTCTGCTGTGTGTAGTCCTTGCTTTAATAAATCTTCTGATGTCTTTAATAATTCACCTGCAAAAGAAATCACAAAATTAGTATAATCACCATATTCTGATTGTTGCATTTCTGCTGCAAGAACGAGAATCTTTGCAGCAGGATGAGCAACTTCTAATTCTTTAACGATTGTAGCACAATCTGATGTTACAATAATCTTTTCAAGATGATTGACAACAAGCTTATTCATACCATTAGGACCTAATGAAGTACGAACCATACCAGCAATTGCCTTTGCTGCTTCAGTATTTCTCAACACAGCACCGTGAAGACCTTCGAATGATTTGTGACCTTCCTTAAGCATACCACCAAGGCCAGCGGCCTGGTTCAATGCCATAGATTTTGCCATTGTGATTTGATGAACTATAAAGAAATTTATGTATATATATTAGATAAAAGGAAGGAATGAGTTAGAATAGCTCCATTGAGAGAAGTCCAAAGAGTCGAATTGCAAACAACAGCGAGCTCAAAAACCGTACTTCTTCCAAAAGAATATAGCCGCTATAGTGATACTTGTAATATTATTGTTATGTTTGTACTTACGTTTGATATATCTACGAAAATCAAAGTATTGATGCCCACAAATCAACCAATGCACTGTTGTTCGAGACGAATTGAAATTCGACCGATCGTCGTCGTGTCCTTCGCCCCCCGGATTTTCATAGAGAATTTTCTTTTTTTTCAAAAGAGAAATATTTACTAGTTTAATAATAATTAGTAATATTACAACCAAAATCGCTTCATATGAAGGACTTCTGCATTTTCCTTCTCATATGCCTACTCATGAGAACCGTCAACTTTAAAGCGCGAGAGTAAGCGTGTCACGATCTGCGGAGGGTAACAACTTATATGCATCTCCTCCCGACGCTCTGCTCTCAGCGATGCTGGAGACATATTTCAGGTCACCTATGCCTCATTCCCTCTATGAATAATATCGTCTAATTATACAGACTGAAAATAACATCTATCACATATATGGGATACTTACTTCTCTAATTTTAAATTTAACGTGATAGCAGTAAAAAGTGTTTACGTCATCACCACATTTACATTTAGTTATCATCTCCATTAGGCTGCATTGTTCCACCAAAGACAAGCCATGCAAGAAGACTCTTCGATAAGAGTGATAGCCAAATGTAACTAACTTCACCAACACGGTAATCTTTCCAATACGATACTTTTGAGTACTGCAAGTACATGTTAACAGCAAAACTATTAAAAAATATAAAATAACCAAATAGAAGACCATATACAAACCCAGGAACATTTGCATAATCTCCTGCACCTAAAAATGCAATCATAACGACGACCCAAGGTACAAATCCAGCAAAACATCCCACGTTGTAGCTTGTCCAATTGACAGGTTTATCACTGCTTAGATCGTTTCCTTCTTCCATTAATAAACCAAACAAGTTCATACAGAAGTTACATCCCGTAATACCAATTAAACTGCTTAAATCCCAGCACCCAAACAATATGGCGATCATTACTATCATGAGACTGGAACTAAATGCGTACTCCCACCAACGGCATCTGTTGATATTTTTATTAATTCCTTCTAAATAGCTATCTTTTGTGTAGATAATATAAGCATGAGCAATTGCACTTAAATACAGAAACATGGGTGTTAATAATCCGATATATGCATTGAATGCAAGAGAATTTGATTGAGAAAATTGTCGTGTTGTTGAATCAAAGACAACATAGCCATAACTAATTGGTCGACTAAAGTTATTTACACGATCGACAGCTAGAAAGGTACAGAGCATTAATGTGCCTTGTACTGCATGTAATATACCACCAATTTTATTCATCCTCATGAGCTTCTCATCAGTAATTTGCATTGAATCAGAATCATCGCCAGCTACGGCCACTTGTCCACCAGTTAAACCCTGCTGCTCTGGGTCATCATTAATAGGCTTAGCCAGATCAGTTACCATTTTACTTTGAAAGGTTTTATTTTAAAAGTAATATCTCTTCTCACTTTCTTCCGCACGCACGTACTGAACGTACGTACGCATTTTTTGTCAGATGAGAAGACCTGTTCTATACGGTTAAGCCTTATCAATATGTTTTCGAGAATTGCACGATCAGCAGGTACGTATATACGTTATATTCTTTTGCAGATGGCCCATACCTATAGTTGGATACGAGCTATGTTTCCACTAATGCTTGTTTTCGCTGCTGATGCACCTCTTGGCTTGTGTTGCATTATCCTAAGAATACACGCTAACCTATCATATCATAATATTTATTTGACTCTATTCTACTCCCATACACTGACCACCTTAGTCGCTAAGACTGTCACTATTGCCCGCGCTCCTCGCGTTGCCGCCCCTGTGCGTGCTATGAGCAGTGCTAAGGACGTTGTTATCCCAGAATTAGTTGATACTTTGGAATGGGTCTTAGAATCACCCCCTAATGTCCATCAATTTGACGAGCCCCCACTTGTTGTTGAGGTTGAGCATCTTAAGGCTCTTGAGTACACCGATCCCAACTAAGCATGAAAATTTATGTGTCTCATTCAATTCCGGTTTTCTGCTTGTATGATTCTTTTGAATGTGAATCATGCTATTTTATGATAAGTGTACTTAAAATGCAAAATTTTCTATAGCATATGTACCAATGGGGAGAGTGCAGAGATAATACATCATCAATAGGATTTATTTTTGTAGAACAGGAACAAGTAATAGCATTTTCAAAATATCTTCTATTCACTTCATTCACATTATCTGTTTATCTAACATAGGATCATATATACATAGAAGAGTAATGTCATAGATACGAGATAGATATGGTGAAAGAAGCGATATTGTGAGAGTACTTTTTTACAAGATATATAAGTTGTTTCCTAATCATTTGGCGTGTGCTGATATGAGATCACTACATAATTAGCTTAATTATTTGCAGCTCTAGCACGGATGGCACTATACAAGTCCTTAACTTGTTCTCTCTTCTTCATGGCTCTCTTGTGACTACCCAAACGACGCTTGGCGAATTTGTACATTCTCTTATCAGCGCTTGCACCGAAGGACTTGAGCATATCCATCATACGACGCTCATAGGGGTTCATACCGGCAACTTCAGTGACAAGCTCACGTACCATCTTGGTGCGCTTCGAAAGACGCTATTAATGTGAGTAAGTAGTTAGAAATGAAATGAATGAAGTGAATGGGAGAATCAGGAAAACAAGGTTAGCAAAGAATACACAAAAATAGATAAACCACACATATGTATTGTATCACGTTGTCGACGAATATACATTGGTGAATATAAACATGAGCAAAATACATCACAGTATCGTTACTGTCCGCTATGGTGCATCGTAGCAAAAGCGGGCATCGCTTTACTAAAGTATTACTTACCCCCTTCATGGTAGATGGACGAGCCTTGGTCACCTTCTTGGTGACTGGGAAACCTCTGTTAAGACCGATTGAAAGACTGGACATTATTGTTTGGTTTGTGATTATAATAATAAGAGACCAAATGTGAAATTCGCTCGCGAAACGTAGGGCCGTACGTCACGGGGACCGGGATAAGAAAAAAGGAAAGAAATGGAGATCGATTAAAACAACAACAGTGTGCGTGTAGAGTACGAAAACGTTGCATAATCATTGAAATAGTGTGATTATTGCATTAGATCTGGTTTAGAGTTCTGATTATTCTCCAAGAAGTAGAATTAAAGATCAAGCGAGGCCAGTCCTGTAGGATTTTCACGTATTGGTAGTCAGTATGAGTGCAGTCGTTCGTTTTGATGGTATAGTTCCTACCTTGTCATCTGGTACATTAAATGCAATTAAGGATTTTGGATTTGTCCAAATGACTCCTGTGCAGGCAGCAACAATCCCACTGTTCTTAAGTCACAAGGATGTATGCGTAGAAGCTACTACAGGTAGTGGTAAAACATTAGCTTTTGGTATACCTATAGTGGAAATGTTAATTCGCCAATATGATACTACCGTTTCAAAGAGTCATGAATCTGACTGTGATGATGGGTCAGATATTGATGACATCGATGATGACGACTCATATGCCGTGGAGCGCCGATTCCACGATGTAGGTGCGTTAATCATTGCGCCTACCCGTGAATTGGCTACACAAATCCATAGTGTGCTAGTACGGCTTTGCTCTGTGCACAACAAGCAATATGAAGCTGGTAATCATCAACATGAAGGCAAAGTCAACAACAAACAACGCAAACTTACTTGTCAACTATTCACTGGTGGTGGAGCATCTGTCAATGATAATTGTCATGAATTTGTTGAAAATGGTGGAAGAATAGTCGTTGGTACGCCAGGTCGTATTGTTGATGTTTCTACACGTTGTATACAATTCTTAAATGGACTGAAACAGTGTGAGGTACTAGTATTAGACGAGGCAGATACTCTACTAGACATGGGCTTTCGAGATATTTTAAATAAGATTTTGGCAATGGTTCCTAAACAGCGAAGAACTGGTCTTTTTAGTGCAACACAAACTAAAGAAGTGAAAGCATTAGCACGGGCAGGACTACGTAATCCTGTCACAGTAAGTGTAAAACTCAATGCAGATCCTAGAACAAATAGAACGTTACAAGCAGGGAAAGCTGCAGCAGAGGCTGTATTGGCAGCTGCTGCTACAAATAGTGACAGCAGTGAATCTGATGCTGATGATAGTGATATTGATTCAGATGCACCAGCAGTAGAAGCTGAAGACGATGCAGCATTTGAGGAAGGTAATGATAGTGACATGTCATCACTTGGTGACGAAGATCCGCTTGATACTAGTAGTGATATGCAGAAGTCGTCTCATGGTGATACTACCACTTCAAATACATTAATCAAACCAAAAGCTGCAAAAGAGCTTGATTTATTGGGTAATTCTCGCATGACTAGTATTGCTACACCAGCTACATTGACTAATTTTTATACAATTTGTCCTTATGATCGTCGTCCAGATGAACTTGCCCGTTTCATACGTCTTCATGCAACTAAGAAGATTATTGTATTTTGTGCAACTTGTGCATGTGTTGACTATTATTCTCATGTATTTCATGCAATGACACTAAAAATGGCTTTGCATAATAGTACATCATCTGAAGATGGTGATGGAAATTCATCCTTAGATACCTTGCCAGATTCTGTAAAGGTCTTGGGTTTACATGGTAAACAAGTTCCGAAACGACGTTCAGCGGTGTATAAGTCTTTTGTTACACTTAATGAAAGTGATGACCTCAATAATACAGTAGAAACATCTAGTAATGGTAAAGTAAATAAAAAAGCTACGAAACGTTATCATCGTAGACAGCAAGAGAAACAGAAACAACATGGCAAACAACAGTATACTGGTGGTGTCTTATTTTGTACTGATGTTGCTGCAAGAGGTATTGATATACCTGATGTTGATTGGATTGTACAATTAGCTTGTCCAAAAGATCCAGCTTTTTTTGTACATAGAGTAGGACGAACAGCTCGTGCAGGTAAAGAAGGTGGTGCATTATTATTTGTCACTGAAAACGAAAGTGCATATATTGAAATATTACGTGGACGTGGAGTCCCTCTTGTAGAAAGACCTATGTTCCCAGAAGTTGAAGTTGTACCTAAAGCTGTTGATTTACCTATATTATCTCATATGAAACGTATAGCATCCACTGATAGATGGGCACTAGAAGCAGGTAGTACATCCTTTATGGCGTTCTTAAGATCTTACAAAGAACACATATGTTCTTATATTTTTCGTTTAGATGTACTTAATATTGGTGCAATAGCAAGAGCCTATGCTTTACTTAAATTACCTAAAATACCAGAAACACGTGGTAAAATGGGTGCACGTATTGTATTTGAGCAAGCTTATGTAGATACATCAAAAATAGCTTATAAACATAATGAAAAAGAAAAAGCACGTAAAATTCGTTTAAAAGCAGTAAAAGAAGAACAAGCACGACAAGAAGCTGAAATTGAAGCAGCAGAAGCTGAAATACGTCGTCAAGAAGGTATAATTGAAGAAGAAAGTGGCAGTGATGCGGATTCTGATGCAGCTGTTAATGATGATACTCATTCACGTACAGCTGCATCATATCGCTCATTACATTCATTGCGTTCGATTAAAAGTGCAAGAACAAATATAACAACTGGTACAAAAACATCACAAAGAACAAAAGTTCAATGGGTACCTGAAGAACAATATAAAACAGAAGGTTTAGAATTAGAAAGAAATAAACGTAAACGTGGTAAAAAAGAGAGTTTTAATGCCAAACAAATGACAGAATTTGAAGAATTACAAGCTGAAGAAGCTGCTTATAAAAAATTTAAAAAAGGTAAAATATCAAAAGATGAATATGATAATATATGTTTACTTGCTGAAGTAGCTCCAGATAAAGAATCTATTGAAAAACTTCATGTTATAAAAGAATATCCAAGTGATGATAGTGATTCTGATACACCTAAACAACAACCTGCAGCAAAGCAGGTATCTTTTTTTCAATTACCTACAGAAGGTATTAAACGTTCTTTAAGTAGTAATACATCTGTAAAATCATTTCTATCTAAAGGTGGTTCATATAAGAGTTCTGGATCTGCTCGTAGTATGAATAGTAAACAAAGTAAAGCTAGTAGAAAACCTATGCATAATGTACTTTATGAAAAAATGCAAGAAAAACAAGAAAAAATTGGTTTTAAGCCTGATTATCGATCTGGTAGAAGTAAGAAATCAACATGATAATAAGTATGTATGTATGTACCATATAAGTATTAGATGAAGAATGTAATGATGATTATTTTGTAGTATTTATATTAAATAGAATATAAGAGGTAAAACGTTTCAACCGTCAACCGTTTCAAAGAGGTAAACCGTTTCAACCGTAAACCGTTTCAAAGAGGTCAACCGTTTCAACCGTAAACCGTTTCAAAGAGGTCAACCGTTTCAAACTGCGAGTGTACGTCCAACACGATCAAATGCTTGTTCGAATACGGCAAGTGATGCTAAAAGTGGATGTTGTGGGGATACTTTCTTCAATTGATTCAAATATCTATTTGTAACATCTACTTCTCTTCCTAAATGTTGTCCTGTAACTATTAAATTTGCTAATGTTTCAGCATCATTTGGGGATTTTTGCATGGCATCTGTTAATAGTGATTCCGCTTCATCAAATTGTTGTTGATGCATTTTTGCAACAGCTTGTGCATTTAATAATAATGCAGAACTACCATATTTATCACCTAATTCTTCAAAAATATATCCTGCTTCTTGTGCTTTTGTTGATGGTAATGTTGACAAATGGCACCAACCTTGGGCTAACATTGATAATGTACCATCTTCATCAATATTTTTCATTTTTGCTACTTGTTTTAAAGCATATTCTAAACGATCTAAACGAATATATAATTGTACAAGCATAGCCATTTGTTCCATAGTTGCCCCTGTATGTATGATTTTTATAGCTTCTGAAATATTAGCACCTGTAGCACCACCTTCTTGACTATATAATATAGATAATAATAATTGTAATGTTGCTATATTTGATGCATCAACATCATTTAACCATTCTTGAAATTGTACAATTGCAACATCTTTTTCTACTACACCACTAAGTACTTGTGCTAGTAATTTTACCCCACGTAAATTTAATGATGATTCATCAGATACTTCAGATATTACAATATCATATTGACCCATAGCTGTATAAGAACGATACATAAATTCTGTCTTTTCAGATAATAAATTGGATGGACATCTCTTTATACTATTTGCTTCATTTATTGCTAATTGATAATTCCCCAACCAGAACAGATTCCGAAGAGTATACAGTTCGTCTGGCTCTTGATTCATACTATACTCTATATAATAACTAAATCTATCTTAATATTATATATAAATTATGATTATGCTTTGTATGAAGGTGTAGTGACGTTCTTTAAGGAAACATGGACTTGACCGGTCACCGTCCGGAAAAGTCCAAAATGGTCCGACGTACGATCCAGGAATCCATATTCTGAAATAAGATTAAGATAAGATTAATTATATCAAAAGAACAAAAAACAACAAGAACAAGTATTAATATACTTGTCACAATAAATTTCATACAAATAAAGGGATGAAAATATCAACAATGCAAGCAGAATTAACCAAAACCTTGGAGCCAGGACAACAATCTAAGAATAAGAATGAATCAAGCCAATATGGCGAAACAATCAAATGCCCAAGCAAGCATCACACTCTTAATTTCCATGAAGTGCGGAGTCGTATTCATAATTGTGATTTATCTATATTAAGCTCAAGAATCGCCCTTCAATTACAAATGACACCAGCAGAAGCAAATATAGCAATTAATGAATATAAAAAGTTTTTAGAAATAAAAATAGCACTTGATGGTGAACATGGTTCACGTTCATCTGCTCCATTAATAATTGATAAAATATGGAGTATGCATATATTAGCAACACGTTCTTATGAAACAGATTGTCTCAATATGTGTGGATTTGTCATTCACCATGATCATGATGATCATCATGATCCAAAACAACAAATTTCAACAAGAAAAGAAAGATTACAAAGAACTATCACTGCATATAGGACATTTTATAGTATAACACCCAATCCTACGTATTGGACATTAGATGATGATGTACCAACTATATTTTCAGGGACTAACGTTAGTGTTAGTAATGGTAGTACTACTGCTGCTACTATTTCTCCTTCTGCTGCTACTATTCCAGTGCAAAGAGTAAGTATTAGTAAACCTGCTACTGTCGTTGATACTCTTAAAATTACCATTAAAGATTGGACAGGCAGAGAATTTGCACTCGATGTAAAACCATCAGAAACAGTAAGCAATATTAAAAAAATGATATTTGCCATAGATGGATCACCACCACAAGTTCAACAATTGATGTATAATGGTAGTACATTAGATGACAGAGTTACCTTGTCACATTGTGCCATTAAGACTGATAGCATCATATTTATGGTGCACAGGTGACCTCACAGATTGACTATATACCGTCTATATATAGAATATAGACAAGTGTATGTATGAATGCATATCTGACAAGTATTATGCGTGGTAGATGATGATGATGATGATGATGTAACTTTAGTAAAGTAGTAAAGAATGTTAATAGTTAATAAAACAACAATATATTATATATTTATGGATACCAAGATGCTGACACACGCAAAGTTAGGGTCTAATGGTCTGAAGCCAGTATTCGAACACTGGTTAAGGGTTAAGGGTTAAGGGTTAAGGTCAGGGCAGAGTCAGATTCTATTATTTATTATTTATTTATATTTATAACGCTTTCATTGTGTGTGTGTTATCAATAGGTGTATCCCCCAAGTTAGGGTCTATAGTAGTCTGTTTCAAGGTGTTTCACCAATGTATTCGAACACTGGTTAAGGTTAGGGCAGAGTAGGATTCTTATATAATGTTAAATATCAATTTTATCTAAACAAAATGAATGATTACTACTTGATGATAAATAACTCTTATTATTATTATGAGTGAGAGGATTATATTCACCACTCATTAACTTTAATACTAATATGAGTTCTGAGTGAAGATCTTGGTATCCCTGCTATTGAGAATTGAGAATTGAGAAATGTGGCTTAAGAAGGAAATTGATGGATATGTGGGAATTGGATACACATAGAGATAAAGAAACAGATGTATCATAATGATATGAGATCTAGTTTGTTTTGAGATCTCTAGATCCATCTATTGTTACTCTACCTAACATGCAAAATTCGCTTCTTGCATTGTCCAATAGTGTATCTTCCCAAGTTGGCATGTAGGGTAATGTTTTATTTGTGTGTATGGTGTAATGAATACATGGACACTGAACCAGGTAAGCCACCACGTAGGAACCACATTTTGGAGAGTGACTATGATAGTGACTCTACTCATAGTTCCATGCCCTCCCTCGTGAGTTGTTCAGAAAGTGAATATGAGAGTGACTCTACTCATAGTTCCATGCCCTCCCTCGAATATTACTCGGCCTCCAATCGAATGGACACATCTCACGACCAACATCAAATACTGTATGTTTTATTTGTGTGTATGGATTTTGATCGTGATATGTTGATATGTTGTGTTTCTATTTTTTTCACAATACACGTTTGGTTGATTCACTAATTCAGGTCTAAGTTTTTTTGAGATCTAAAGTCCTGGATGGTCAATCAGAAATGCAAAAAAACAAATATTATTATTTACAAAAAACGTTTCTCGCACAAATTTGCAATGCGTCGTACGTCCGGAAAATCTGAAAATGATTCCGAGGTATACGACATTCCGCCGGCCTCTTTAGCTCAGTGGTAGAGCGCTACCCTTGTATGCGTCGTTGGATTTGTTCCTTCGATGCCAGCTAGGTAGTGGTCGCGAGTTCGATTTCAGCTCGACAGCTCGCAGCAGCAGCAGCAGCAGCAGCGCAATTCTCGCAGGAGGCTTGAAGCAAAAAAGTTTTGCCCAAGGAAACACGGAGCAAGAGGGAGGGGCAGCGCCTCCGAAATTTTGCACGGACGAACAACGACCCGCCAGGCCCTCCGAAAACAGGTCAGGTATGTGATAATGATGTAAATTATTATTATTTAGTTTCATAACATATCCAAGTTCGCTATATTGTAGTTTATCTTAGTTGCATAAGACCTATGACCTAACGTAGAAACCGGTCAACTGTCCACCGGCAAAGTGTCCGTATATGATATTTGCCTCCTGGACACTTGAGATGCATACACTTTGACCCCAATTGTCCGGATAGGTGCAAAATGTGTCCTCAAGGCGGACACTTGTTATTGTAGTAGAATAATGTAATTAACGTCGATATATCGACATTATTTAATAGCTTACACTACTAAATATTAGATGTCATTAATTCTACGTATCTATCTGATGTATATGTATCTTATGGATGACTATAAGATACTCCTTCTTCTATTAAAATGGTTCACGAATGCCACTTTACCACTCATATGATGAAAGATAACCTTTCCGATGGTTTTGCTTTTGTGGAACCTCTCTAATGACATAACTACTATATACTACATACTAACTACTATATACAAAAGCAATGAATATACACTTATCTATGTGATATACTATATAGCGTTCAATTTGGCTCCTCCTGTATCACTACTGGACTTGGATGAAAAACTATGATTATACCATTTATAATTGCAATGATATTGTATATGAAAATAACTTAAGTGATATTTGTATATTTCAATATATACTGATGATAACATTTACCATGATGAATGGTGGAATATTGAAGGTAAAGTCCTCGAAGGTAACTCAGATTATTTTCATATCCGATATCCCCGATCATGAAGTAGACCATCAATGAAGATGGTGCAAGACATTCACCTCGGACAGCATGGATTCACTGAAGGTATAATAAAAGGATTTGCTAAACTACCTACTACTAAAAAGGTTCCGAATTCTTCGACATAAAGGCTGCCGGAGCCCACGCCGCCGCCGGTTTCTCTCATTTCCTTCGTTTGTACGTCAAAAGGGTGGACATGCGTACGTACGAGTGAGAAATTGGTGAAATTTATAGCCTCTTATTACACTAGAGATAATAAGTAATAAGATATGGTTGTTTACTGCAGTGGTGTAACATATACTGTAGGAGGTGCTAAAGAATGTAAGGATCCAGGAGGTAAAAGAAAAGTCTCATATTCTTACCAGATTTGCGGGGGATGTCAAAATTACCACGGCTGCAATAGAGCTGGAAGGTTGAAGGATGAGGATGATTGGTTAGCGCTACCTGATGCTATAAAAGGTCCCATAGAAGAGACTATTAAGAAATTTCGTGCAGCAGCTGCTAAGGTTACGGTGAAGAGGCAGAA
>JACKZZ010022744.1_pt1 | contig 17553 bp, 16 predicted proteins | sample 8027871 | NCBI WGS metagenome assembly JACKZZ01 (sample SAMN15724774, study PRJNA655200) | protist metagenome | isolation source: fluorescence activated cell sorting (FACS) single amplified genomes of... | place: USA: West Boothbay Harbor, Gulf of Maine | collected 2000-07-19
CCTCATATTGTATTCAAGGTCCAAATTATCTGGGGAATAATACGGGTCCGGATGGTCCAGAATATTATGAGAGTGACAATGAATTCTTTATGAACATGATCGCCACTTGTTCAGCTGGAAACGATCCCACTGAAATGATGGAAGACGAGGAAGTCGAGTCTCCAGCTGGTGCGAAATATACACCGACAGCGCCTGACAGCTGGAAGTACATTGAAGATGTGAAGACCGATCCAAATCGCGGAGTTGAAGGTACGTATTTGTGTTGATTTAGGTGTGAAGTGTAGTTGATGCAGCATCCGTTGATAGGTTTCCACGTATCTCGTGTGCGCTGAATACAATTTATCTAAACTATCACACACACACACACCTTCAACACTACTGACCTCTTCAAATACACTATAATTTCATATAACCGAAGCCGCGATCAAAATTTTGACTCACAAGATTGGATTCAACAAATCAACTGCCCTCATGATTGCAGCCAAGTCCAATAATGTGAAAATGCTTAACAAAATTGGACAATTCTTCATGGATGCAGATCGCTGTGATCTCATAAATGAGCGTGATAGTATCGGTAATAGTGCACTACTCATTGTTGCAGAAAAGGGGTTTACGAATGCAGTTGAGAAGCTTGTCTTGCTCGGCGCCTCGCTTTTGGTTGAAAACATTTATGGTATGAATGCATTAACTTTAGCAGTGCAAACGGACCATCCAGGCACTGTTGCAAGAATTTGCGATCTAGGTATGTTCTAAGAGGTCAATTGTGACGATGTGTGAGAATGAATTTATCTTTCTTGGCTTCAGAGATAGATACATGATTGATGGTGTGAAAGCTCTTCATGTGCAATGTGCGGCTAACACTAACCCTCACGCTACTCCGTAAATCATCTAGCGGGAGATTACCTTGAGATAGAAGAAGTACCCATAACTTTGCAAAAAGATAAAAAGGGCAAGGAAAGGTTTGCGGGTAATCGTGGCCAACCTACCTGGTCGAGCAAAGCAGAGCAACGTGCCTTCGAAAGTCTTCTGTTCACGTATAATCAGGCCCACATTGAAACAACGGGAAAGTACCCTTTGTTGAAGTTGTCGGTAGATAGTAAACTATTGAGACTATTGAGAAGCAAAACGGACTCCGTGAACTTAGGTGCCTTAAAAGATCAAAAAGATCAAGATGATACATGGTATCATGCATGGTATCATACATCTGCAAATAATGAAGCCGCAAAAGCTGGAAAGCTTGAGATCGAGCGCATTTTGCAGCGACGCTGCGTCAATGGGAATGAAAACACATATGAAATTTCGTGGAGAAACACCCAAACCGAAGGTGGGGGTGTTAAGGAACGAAAACCAACTTGGCACAGTAATACGGAGATTTATCGCTGGATAGCGAAAGCAGAGTCCCCCGTGAACACCAAGGATCCCAGTACAATTTGCAACGAGTATGACATCCGCGCAGATAATGTTATCCGACATTATTTGAATTGCCGTAACAAGTATTCCAAATCTGCCTTCTTGAATGCGGTGGAATTCTCCAAAACGGAAATTATGCAACAATTTCTAGATCGCAAGACTTGGGCATTTGACGATTATCTAAAGCGAAGTTTAGCACTCTCAGAGAATGCTGCAAATGTCAGTGCCATTATGTTCGGTGTTAATACTGGTAATATTGAGTTAGTCAAGATACTGCTAGACAATGGCGCAATTCCAGAAAACGAAGCATCATGGGGAGAAAATGCTTTTCACTGGTCTTCTAAAAGTTTGATGCCAGAACAACCTGCAATACTGAAATTGATGTTGGAAAGAACAAGTGCAAGATTCAAACAAGACGCAAATAAGGTGGCTGCACAAAATGCAATTAATCCTGACAAGCAAAACAATAATGCAGGAGGCTCGATTCTTAGCTTATTAAATCCGGGACTCAAAGTACCATCTCTTTGGAATCGTAACTATTTGATGCTTGCTGCCAATACTGGCAATGCAGATACCGGTGTCGTTGACGTGCTATTAGGTTTTGGCGCAAATCCATGGAATAACGGGAAAGAATACTTCAAGGATAAAAATTTCAAGTCTGCTGCGGATTATGCATTTGAAGCCAATTATTTTGACATTGCATTTAAATTGGACGAACAAGCAACGCTGAATAAACTAAGGGATTTGTTTATAGTGCAATGTGAGGCAACGTTTAAGATCAAGTATATATCGTCCACGTCGCCAGCGCTAGGTGCGTATTTGTATGTTTGCATTTGTTTGTGGATTGCCTGCTAACTCGAAAGCTAACCCGCACCCCGACCCTAACCATGATCGTTAGGCAAGGCAGTCAAAAACAACGCAGGTAAATTCGAAAATGTATTTTATGAAAGCTGTGAACTTAGCAAGGTGAAGACTGCGAAGGCTAACGAGGAGCTAACACATATATATACCAAGTCTTTAAGTGGCACAGAAGAAACTATCCAAGACCATCAAATTTATATATATACGCCGCCAAATACCGTTGATACTTGGCATGAAGTGCAAGGTGTCAAGAACTACACTCTACAACAAACACAAATGCATGCGTTCATTTATTACATGAAAAATCTGCGTCAATTCGCTTTTATTGCAAAAATTGCTGCGGTCGATGATGTGATATTTGAGGTCTTCGTTAGTATGCTGGCAAATGAAGGTAAGACTGAACATCATATGGTGACCTTTTTAAGTTTTGTCTTGCCCAATTTATATGAAGGCATGAAATGTGATACTCATTATGATACCCGAATTTTGTGGCGAATCACGCAATTGTATCAGTCATTATGTAAATGCAAAGACAACAATCGGCTTCAAAATATTGAGCATTTATTCAATGACGAGTTAGCGGAGTTAAAGCGAGTAATACAGTGTGTGTTTGAATTGCAAGCGACTAGCAACAAGGCGATAGTTTTCACATTACTGTCAAATTCAGCATCAACAAATTTGTACAAGTATGAGAATGCTTTTGTCGAGCAAGCGTCAGTGTTGTACGCTCCTGTAGTACAAACAGCCTTGGAATTTGAAATTTTCTCTTTGTTCAGCGAGCAAGTAACTTCTTTCATCGAAAAATTGTTTACATGCAATTTACGCTCGAAAACAGCGGCAGAGAGTTCGCATTCGCCGAAAAATCTGACTTGGCACATCCGTTCGTACTGGAAACATTGCCAATCTTTGGCTAATAATCATCATACTTCCAGCTTCGTAAATATTCGCTATTGTCCTGCAGTTATGTTTATTTTGGAGGGTCTGTCCAAAGCAGGTTTATTATATCTCGTTTCATATACGAGTGTAATTGAATATGGGGTTTTCTTCGATTCTGTAAGGACCACCGGTGACAATATCAGTAAAATGGAATTAGAAATCATCGAACATTGGACGGATTTTTCAAACTCTGAAGTTTTAATTTCTATTATGGGATTTTCTTTATTATTGTCCGAGGTGGGACAATGGGAAGGCAATACCATGGAACGTCAAAAAGTGGCCGAGAATGGATTTCTTACTTCGTTTTATCGAAATTTCTTCGGAGGTAAGTGCATTCTCTTATTCACTTTTAAGTTGAGCAAACCGGTTTTTGCGACTACATTACTCACATTCTAGTCTTTCTCCTATCTCTCCCTTATTTTTCTGATTTCTCCCCCTTCTCGTCAGACGTTTGGAATTTTTTGGACTTAATGTCTTTCGTGTTACTCAGCAATTGGTTCGGATATAAGCTCACGTCGGATGGTGGTCTTACTGGAAAAACTTTATTAGCTGCCGCAGCTATTCCTCAGTCTCTGGGAATGTTACGCTATTTTTCCATCAAGAAAGAAATAGGCTATTTAGTTTTAACAGTTCTCAGCATGTCTCATGAATTGCTTGCATTTTCCCTCGTATATATTGTATCAATTTTTGGTTTTGGTGTTACGCTTAAAGCCTTATTTCAGACAAACGAAGCAAGTCAGAATTGGTATGAGGGTTTTGGGACGGTAACATCAACAGGGTTGACTTTATTTGATGCGACTATCGGGCAGCATGATTTTGGTCAAATGGGACAAGATCATGTGTACGTCTTTTATTTCGGTTTATTCATAGAAATTACATTTCTGGTGCTCACATTGATTATTTTATTTAATCTACTTATCGCTAAGATGACTTCTGTATACGAAGAAAAGCAAGAAAGCGTTTCGCGGGACTGGGGATATGCTCTTGCAGCTATTCTGCGGCAGTTTATGCTTCGTGGAGAATCTTCTCCTTTCTCGATGCTGCCACCTCCATTGAATTTAATCACTGCCGCATGTTATCCTGCTCATTGGTATTGGATAAACACCCAAATGCACGGTAGATGCTTTCATAACATGGGACCGAGGACCAAATCAATAGATCGCATGCCAGAGAAAAGATGTTTATCTCTTGCTGGTACGGTCGCTGACATAGTTTTATGCTTTCTTTCAGTACCTTTCATAGCACTTGCAGAAGTTTTTTATGAAGTCGCTGAAATTTATGACGTCGGATGGAAACAGTTGGTATTAGTCAGGGGTACAAGAACCTTCAAAACTTTCGTTTGTAACTGGGCTTCTGTGTGGATGCTTATCATATCTCATATACTCATGGTGATCGTAGCTTCTCCTTTGACATATTTGTACCATGTAGGCCGGCGCTTTAAAGCTGCATTGTATACACGGCTGTACTTGCAATTTGAGTCCAAAACTACGGACAATTTGGTTATCGAATATGCCAGTAAACCTTCAGCACAAGTTGCGAGAGAGGACCTGGAACAGGATCGGTTTATAGGGCTGATTGTGCGATCTGCATTTCACTCCACAGAATACTTGCATCACAATCCAGTTTTTTGCCAGGCAATTTGTAAATCTGCTTCGGCAACGCATGAAATGCATGATACGTTTAAAAGTCAAACAGGATTTGGTGTAGAGTTCGGCCGTTATGATAATAAGCGCGCATTCGGTATGTGAAAGTGTTGATTGTCTATGTGAATGTCGTGACTTACATGTTTACTTTTTTCGTGGATTAACCATATTCTTTAACCTCTTCTTCTCCCATTAGAAACGTTTGAAAAGAATACTTTAAAACTACCGTTGTACCCAATGGATGATGGTGTACTTAGTCCAGAAATGGTCATTCAACTCATTGAAAAGAAATCAGATGCAGTGGTTTCAGATGCAATAATTATTGAGAAAGTCATCCATACTAAGAGGTTACATGAATGGATTTCTAACGGGCGCTTCGAGGGAGAACTGATTTTGCACGACAAGCATGTCAACTGTGTGTACGACCCGGAAACAGATACAGAGACATACTGTAACTGTGACAATCGGACCAATGATAAATGCGATTGTCCGCCAGAGAACAAGTTCACGTTATCATGGACTGTAAAAGGCACAAATTTGATAATCGATGACAAAAAAGGGCATGTGTTGGACAAGCAAACTGACGAGGAATACGACCTTGATTTATCCAAAAATGTCGTTATTGTCGACCATCAGATTATACGGAATGGTCCTCACAGGCCTAACATATCTAAGAAAGAGGTTTCTGTTTACCAGTATGAGGCAGAGTTTCATCTGGCTGAAAAAGCTGGTAAAAAAAGGTTATGGATGCGCCAAACGCATTTAAAGGAACTATGCGAAGACAACTTCAAACAAATCGTCTGCAATTATTGGAATGAAATTAAATCTGAAAAAAATGTTCCCGATGAAAATTATTCTCCGAAACCTGACGAGTCAGTGTTCACTGATAACGATCCCAAGAAGACAGGCCACAAGATTGGAAGATCGCATGGATATATAACTGTTGCGTTCATGTTTCAATCGGACAGTTTTTCAAGAGACTATTCAAATGCATTCAGAGGCATCGGTTCTGATGATTCAAATGATGTCATTTCAGCAGCAACAGCAGCACCAGCACCAAGTGCTAAACGGCAATCTAATGTTAAAAAAATAGCACCGCAAGATGGCGAGAGTGCTTTCAAACGTGCGCACTCATCACGTATGGACTCAAATGGAAAACCAACTAATGTCAAAAGTAAAACGATCCAGTCAAAATTGTCTAGTGCCTATAACGAACATTTGATTGAAAGCGAAAGCGGAACAGGAAGCTCTCGATTCAGCACGCGTTGGAGACGATTTCTGGGGGAACTTAATCAACATATTTTTACAGCCGATGAAAAATCTACTATTTTTGATTATGACGAGAATAACCGTTTTGACGAGAATAACCGTTTTGACGAGAATAACCAAGTTGTGCAGAATAAATTGGATGAAATTATTACTTTGGTTAGAGAGACCAAAGTGGTCGCAAATTAAACATCTCTTGATATACATGTCCAGCTTGACGATACATACGAAACCAACGATTAGGTCCGTCAAAAGTAAGAATAATATAAGTACGAAGACTGTGAAAAAATGATTCAGAAAATCCTATAATTAGAGACCTGGCAGGCTAAAACTAAATGCCGTATTTTATAGCAGAATCAATAACTACGCTAACAAAACAAAAACCTTGGGTTTGGTTATTGAACTGTCAGAGAACTATCCACTTACAGACCTTGTGAATGACGAAGAGGGGACTGAACCCCACTATAGAGGACTGTGAACTTTTGAAAAGCCATTGAATGCACACATGACGTGCATTTTAGAGTGAAATTCTGGACGAGCTCAAAAAATATATATGCATAGTTAGCTACTTATATAAATAACTTTAACCTTCCTGACTCTCATTCGCTCTCAACCGCTCAAATAATAATATTGGTTAACTATTTAACCCTAACCCTAACAACAATAATAATATAATAATAATAACTTATAACAACCGCTCAAATAATGCATTTTTGTGGGGTCCAAAAGAGTCAGGTGACCAGATGCACCAGATTTGGGTGAGATCGTAGACTTGGGATCTTAACTGCTTAAAAAGCCTTCGTTACATCAATATAAAAGTTCGTTTTAGAAAGGTTGTTTTCTCCTGGTAAGTTTTCTTACGCTGTGGATCAATTAAAGCTCCAGAACTTCACAGCCAAAATCTTTTAGATTACGCTTTACAGAAGCTGATAAGACCAATAGTTATGGCTGGAATGCAGCAGATGGAGATGTGTGTCCAAGACTCTGCTCCTGGGATGCGTGCCGAGGTGATATCTGTCGGAAATGGCGAGTTCATGAGACGCGCTGTGTGCACGAGGGACGTGGCCGCAGGAGGCGTGGTCTTTGATTGCGAGCCCTTCTCCTGCATGCTTGCCTCCCGAGCCAGAGCACATTTGTGCAGCCACTGCTTCACTGCCCCAAGCAGCAGCAGCGGCAGCAGCAGCAGCAAACTGCTCGTGTGCACGCGGTGCAGCCAGGCGCGCTACTGCGGCAAGGAGTGCCAGCTTGCCGACTGGCAGGGCGGCCACAAACATGAATGTAAGCAAAGTAAAGCCTTGAGGGACGAAGGGTGCTCGGAAGGGCCACTAGACGATATCCTGCTCATGCAGCGCACCTACGCCCTGACCCACGGTGCCAAAGATGATTCCCCATGCTCCGCCACCGCCGCTGGCGCTATTCGCTGCAGCGCCGCGCACGTACAGGATCTGTGCGTGAGTGGGGAGGCGGCTTCCTTCACAGAGGAGCTGAGCGTGCACACTCTGGCGGAGGCCGTGCGGCGTGTGTCGGTGGCACTCAAGCAGCCGCAGCAACAGCTGCTGGCGCCACTGTCGCGCCTGTATGCCAGCTTCCGCTGCAACAACTTCGCCATCCTCAACCCGCTCTTCCAGGCTGTCGGGGCGGGTGTCTACCCATATGCCGCGATTCTAAACCACAGCTGCTGCCCCTCTGTCCTGCTTACCTACGTACTGCGGCCTGGGCGGCCGCCTCTGCTGCGAGGTGTGGCCCTGTCTTCGCTGTCGAAAGGGCAGGAGCTCACACACTGCTACGTCGACGCGTCGCTGCCGTCTTCTCTGCGGAAAGCACTCTTGCAAAAGGACTATGGGTTTGCCTGCCAGTGCGCGTGCTGCCTGCCTGCCTCTGCCGCGAGTGCCGGAGCCAGCGCCAGTGTGACCGAGGAGGCGTTGCTGCAGCGCGCGGCGGATCCGCTAGCAGTGCGGGATCTACTCGGTGCCCTATCGCCTGCCCAGCTGGCAGCGCTTCAGCCTACGGTAGACGCCCTGCAGGGAGCGCCGGGCGGCGACAGTGGCACAGCAACGCTCTGCGCCGAGGCCGCCGCCCTGCTGGCAACTGCCACTAAGGCCAGGGAACGGCTGGGCGAAAGCGGAACTGCTGCTCGAGATGGAGCTCCGCAGGCCCTGTTGGCCTGCCTGCAGGTGATAGAAGAGCTGTTTTCCGAGTTAGTGGCGGCCTGCGGACCATTTCACATGACCCTGTATGCGCACAGTACGGCTCTGTTCGGCGATCTGCTGGCGGAGACGCTGTTGCTGCAGCCGCTGTGCAGCCCCGACAGCGACCTCTACGCCTCTTTTCTCGCATGCAAGCGGCTGGCAATCTCAGTGTGTGCGCACATCTGTGCGTATTTGACGCTGACGCTGCGCTGCTTCCCCTTTCACCCGCTGCTGGGGCTGCAGTTGCTCACCTGGGGGCAGCTGGCGCAGCAGCCCGTCCCGCTGGCCTGGGCCGTGCAAGTTTTGAGCCGATGCAACGGCGAGGGCGAGGGCGGCTGTTTGTCGGAGGTCCTGCAGGAAGCAAGAATGGAGCTGGCAAATCTAAGTTGATAAAAACCGATATTCATACATTGTTTATACTGAAGACATGTATGTAATAAACAAGGTTCATTCTTTATAGTAAATACAATTATATGCGTTCCGCTACCTTTTGCGGAAAATTGCGCTGATGGTTTATCGGTATCTAGAATGCAGAAGAGCAGGGCAGTACGAATTCTGCAGAAAATATATATAGCAGCGCCTTGAATCATTTTCTCCATGCTGGTGACTTTGTTCGTATCCCAGTCACCGATGTCCTGATTGAACGCTTCGGTACCTAGGAACATCTTCCCCATGTCGTTCACATTTGACGTTTACCAAGCTCCAAGGGGTTAAGTGAATCATTTAGTACCTAAGAACACTCGATACATCCCAGGCACCGATGTGCTCGTGGAATGATCTGGTATTCCACAGCACTTGCTTCATGGTGGCGACCTTTGACGCATCCCAGTCACCAAGAAGTTGATTGAATACTCTAGCTTCGCAGAACATCCTTTTGAACATAGCTTGCATGCTCGTCACATTTGACGTATCTCAATTGTCTAGAAGTTGATTGAATGAAGTAGCCTTGTAGGACATGTACTTCATGGAAGTAACGCGACTCACATCCCAAGCACCGATATCAGTCGTGTGTATCTCAATAGTGTCAATTTCTTAACCGAGATCAAAACACAGGATCCAGAATATGGCATCACGCACTGAACAACTAAACAGGGTCTCACTGCCGATATCCATCACTTCCATCAATATATTAATAAATTTATAACTCGTCGAAAGCACTGAAACTCATCTCGTACTTATCGTCAGTTGAAAACCACATACCGCCTCGAGTATTGCGCTTATTTGGAGTTAATTTGACACTATGCTCGTTTTCTGCGGCAGTCAGAATTGGATTTTTTAAAGTACTCCTTTCTACTACTTCATTTTCTACTATCTCACTGTAATTGCCGGTACTGTTAGTTTTAGATAAAATCGACATTTCAATTTCGACGGCAAATTCTGGTGCCACTTTGACAATTTGTTCTTTTGAGGCTACTGAAAAGGGACTCTCAATAACAAAGAGGTGCTGATTAAAAAGTGACCACTGCATATTCCAGACACGCATGCGTGCGAGTGCACTCGCTAATGTCCCCTTTGGAATAGTTGGTAGACTTTGCAGTAAACTGTTCGCAAAAAATCTATTCCTAATATTCTTGATAAGTTCAAAAGCACAGGTGGTTGGCGGCTTATGCTCGACCAACACCTGCTCAAATTTGGGAAGTGAACAAACAATATTTTTCCACAGTGTTTTACACTTGCATTGAAACATCCTTATACCCGTATCTTTGGTAGGATTGTCATGTAGCTGTTGCAAATCAGCAACTATAGACTGCTCAGTTGACTCGGTTGACTCCCCGAAGTGCTCTTGAAGCAGCTTTATCTGCCAATTAGATAACGCAGCTAGATCCTTGGCACAACTAATTTTTAGAGTGTGAATAAAATGTGCAGCTAGCGGGCTCAGAGCGTTGTCGATATCACTCCATGCATTTTCCCAGAGACTAGTGTGGATGCCACGACGCTGTTCGGCTTCCTGTTGCATGAGCACTTCCACCGTAAGAGTCACTTGAATCTTTTTTGTGTTAGACTCAGAGGTAGCCTTCATGCGAGCAATTTCTTCCTTTTGCACGGCAAGCTCATCCGCCTGTTGACGGAGTTGTTTCCATTGATCCTCAAATTGAGCTTTAAGTGCCATCACAGCGGCCTTTTCTTGCTCTAACTCCTTTCGCTCTTGAGCTGTAACAACCTGGGCAATTTGTTCTTGCAACTGCTTCTGCTGTGCAGCATATTTAGCTTGAAGGGTATGCAAAGCCGCCTGCTCCTGTCCGAGCTCATCACTCTTCTTCTCCAAAATAGCAGGATCCTGTCGGATAGTAAAAGCCCCGTTCCTGCGATTCGTCCTCTCAATTTCAGCCTCTCTTGCCTTCCTGAGAACAGCGAGGCGATCGTTATAGTAGTCTTGTGTCCTCTGCACAGCTGCCTCACGCATTAATGCTCGTTGTGACTCCGATTTACAGCAATAGAAGAGTGAGTCGCATAGTGACGAGAGAGAGAAGTCCCAATGCACCTCAGGTGGTTCCACAAACTCTTGCCCCAAATCAACTTTGAAAAAGCCAAATATAGAAACTTCCACTGGAATTTCATGAAACCGATATCCATGCCACAGGTAATATCTAGCATATTTTAGCGCCACATCAAGGACCAACAGAGAGCTGCCAACAAATAAAACAATACCATTTCTATCCCAAAGACTCACGAGACTAATATTAATCGAATGAATGACAATCATCACTAAGGACTGTGCAATACACAAATAGCAACGTACCTCATTGAGTATCCCGATATCTATACGGGCTGAACTGTCATAGTTGCGACTACCAGTGAATAATCGGAACCACTGGTTCCAAATTGCTGCCGCTGAGATACCCTGATTCTGATACAGAAAACATCCCAAAATAAGTAGAATAGGAATATGCACTTGCGTACACATCCACATAAAGTATGTCAGTAGCGAAAGCGTCTGCCCTAGCATCGCATATACCCACTGCAAAATGAATGGCGTTGAAGCCGGCAGTCCTGTCAGTGGAGCACCTTCAAAAGTAGGTATCCTGCAGCGATGCTTCTCTGAATATGTGGACCCAATCCATATAAGACTCGCAGAGAAGCACCTATAACCTGGATACTCATAGGTAAATCTAGGCTGGGCGCCAAGCTTATACAATCGCACAAGCAGTGGCAGCTCACATGCTGCCAGAAACAAGGCACTAAGGGCATGCAATACTGAACTGGCATACGTTGTAGTCAGCACACTGGAAACACTGCTGAAGGAGCTCAAAGTCGGAATAAGTGTAAGTACGATGAGATATCCCCGCTGCTGATTAGAATCGGATCGCATCACCTTGAAAAATAAGAAAGCGGTCAGAACAGCAAAACCGAAATAAGCAACAGTGAAAAACGAAACAAATACTGTTTTCACTGCACTACGAAAAGCTGGCTCCGCTGTTGACGAAGCTGTTGTATTACCCGTTGGTAAAGTTGGAGGTACAGTTGGAATTACAGCTGTGGGAAGGAGGGTGGGAGCTGGAAGCTCTGTTGGTTCTGGCGTCGTTGGAGCAGGCGACGGGACAGGCAGTGGACACCAATAACACTTAAAGCCGGTGCTCGAGGCGCATGGGTCCTTGGAATAACAGGCTTCAACACCGGTAATGATGTCCATAAACGCGTTCAAGAGCCCTGAATCTTGTGTGCATAGTGCGCCGCCACCCCTTTTTTCTTGTGTGCACATGCGATTGATATCCCCGATACACACTTGTGAAGTATCGAACACTTCTGGATTTCCAATTTCAGTAGATTTTGCTACACCCCACTTGCTATGGTCCTGTGTGTTGGCCCAGTCGTTCCCGTCTGGCATATCAATTCCACTTACTTGGTATATATCGAAAGTTTCATTGACTTTCTTGTTGGGGAATGTACTGTTTTCACACGTGGAAGACATGGGACCTCCTGAACCGTTGATCCACGTCTCGACGTACATGGGGGATCCGTAGTAAGGAGCGACTAAATCGTCCCACAGATCTTCTCCCCAACTCTCGCTCTTGGCAAACAGCGTGTATCTTACTCCACTTAGCGAGAAGAGCGCGTTGGAGGCCGTTTCGTTGGTCTTGGAAATCTTCCTTTTGTTGATCAAATCATCCATGTACTGCTGTTGCACCTTTAGTGCTTCTGGCATGTTCAGCCCGTACACCCACGGGTAGTTGATGCGAATAGTGTTGGCCATCTGGTTGACTGTGGCAGCGCTAACTGTGACGCATGCCATGCTCTGCGCATACCTATCACTGGGGAAAATGCCCGGATTGATTCCATTACACCCGGGGTTGTCGCTGGGCGCTCTACCGCAATCAGGAGCTTCTGGCCAATTGGGCATGGAATGGGTCATCATGAACCCCTGCACACCATCTGTGGCAAGGATGCCTTTGGAATGTGCATATATGGAACTGGGTGTGTAATCGCCTGGAGGTGCATCATTCCACATTATGTAGGCCATGGTCTCATTTGCTGGCGAGTCATACAATGGTTGCAATGTCGTCATAATAGCCCCACGAGCAGTCTGGTCAACCATGAATGGACTCAGCTTGAATAGCTTCGTGGCCTCATTATAATAATACATGGTGTTGTTGTCATTGCCCTTGATACCAGTCCAATGGTCAACTTGTGCTCCACTATCATCCAAACAGGACAAATAGGCATGACCATGCACCACCAGAGCCAGCAAGCACAGTATGTTTAGCATGGCTCGGGACAATTGCAATTCTACTCACCATCAGTAAGTAGAGGTGGTACCGGTGCCCGGCAACAGGGATGGGGAGAATAGTACGACCAATATTTAGATTCGATTCGAATCATTCGAATCCTTTTCCTCCGAGAAACCTTACGTAGCCCCGGCACGGGCACGGGCACGGGCACGGGCACGGGCAGAAGTAGAGGGTGACGAAGAGGATGAACCCGCACAGCATCGTGGTACAATTATCGCGACTGGGAACGGTATCATCGTCAGACTATATGGGGAACATTATGGGGACTTAAAGATAATCTGCACCTTCCCAGGAGATATCCCGAGGCACATAATTATTGACGTCACGGTCGAAGGCACCCATACCATATCCAACCTCAGATACACAATTAACGAAGACAAATACTCAGCTGGATTAGCAGATCACAAGGCGGACGGAAAAGACAAGAAACACGAACACTACTTGCATTATGGTAATGCGATCGGATTTACCTTGGATTCCATGGGGGGAATTTCCAAAGCAGCCATGAACTTTACCAAACTCATGTTTGCCAAGGGAGTGGATGACAGCAAACGCAGGTGGGACTCAGAGAGCATGAGGGTAGCTATCAAGAAACAATTCTTAGATCGCCTATCCTCTGTCATCTGTCACCATCGTGTTCTCGACTTCATCTTCCTAGGCATCCCCAACAGGAGACTTGATCTGGCACAGGCACAGGCACGGGCACAGGCACAGGCACATGCACAAGCACAGATATCGGCGTTCCTTGCTGAAGTACATGCCGCTGTAGAAGCGCAGGCACAGGTACAAGAGCCACACGAACAGGCAGGAGAGGTACAGGTAGGTAATGTAAATAGCGCTAATTCACCCGTTGTCGTGAGTTAGCTTGTAAAATAGTTAACCAATATTAATTGTTAGTTAGCTTGTAAAATAGTTAACCAATATTATTATATTGAGAACCATTGTTTGGTCTAAATCCAGACCAAAATAAGATATCCTTTTTGTTATTCCATTCAATAACATACGTCAACGTTGGGAAATGAGGTGTGACTACTTGTATGCCATTGCCCTTACCTTGTGTATCTTTTCTGTCATCGATCTTGCGGCGTCCCTAGTCCCTTTGGGAAAGAGCCCGGATCCTCTAGGAAGCGTGCGACTAGAGAATCGGAAAGCCAGTCTGGATGAGAAACAGGGGGGTATATACGGAGGTGTCACGGACAAACCTCACTTGGGAGGTTGGACGACCTACGACTTACAAGGAGTGAGTAACCATACCTGGGATTATATGATGGGGATCATTGGAGTGCGCTCCCTGCTGGACATCGGCTGTGGTCGCGGTATCAGTACCAGCTATTTTAACGAAGCGGGTGCACGTGTGCTGTGCATAGAGCGTAGATGCCATCGAGCACACTTTCTTACCCAGCAGAGATCTTGTCGTCAACCACGATTATACGAGAGGACCGTATTGGCCGGACGAAACCTTTGATGCTTGCTGGTCTGTTGAAGTGCTCGAACATCTCAGTAGGCAGTATATCTCCAACTACATGCCCTCCTTTCGGCGCTGTGCACTTGTGTTCGTCACCTCCAGCTTGTGGGGAGGGCACCATCATGTCGAAGTGCACCCTCAATGGTGGTGGAAGGCAAAGTTTGAAGCTCATGGTATGAGCTATCTCCGAGAAGTGACAAAGGAAGTCAGAGGCGTTTCCTTGTTGGAAAAGCAATGTTTGAAGCGCTTTTACAAGGTCAACTCCACGCATAATCACATTGTGGGTTCGCAAGGAATGTACATTCACAGTGGGCTGCTAGTATTTGTGAACCCAGATGTGGCGAGTCTACCAAGACATGACCACTTATTCAGCGGCGATGGCTGCTATGATTCTGGAAACGGATTTGGTAATGCAAATGGGGGCAAACCGTGTTTAGATAAGGAGGATCTTCTGCCACGACGTTACGTGCCTCTCAAGCGTTGTACGCGCACTAAGGAAGATGCAGCAGCGCAGGGTGTTGATCACCATAACATGTGGTGGCATTGTGTAAAACAGCCTTCGGAGAACTACCAGCACGACTGAGTTTTGGAGTACGGGTATATAATACTGCGTAGCAAATCTTTTCCTCTTGCTCGTGACGGTCACGGTTGTTTTAAAAGTTTTTTTGTTATTTAACTTTCTGACTTTCTTTCTCTTTTAGTATATTTACAAAGGACGTTTACAAGCGGCCGGCGCGTTGGATGGATTGAGAATATTGCACCAAACAAAATTCAAGGATCAATCCAAAATGATGATCTACAACAAGAATCTCTTCTATGCATAGTAATCCAAAGTCCCCTGCTTCTTCGCACTTACTACATTCACCCCTTCCATGAAGTCTTCGTGCTTGATTTCCACCGCATCCCTCCTGAGGGCAATCATACCAGCTTCAGTGGCGATGGCTTTGAGCTGTGCTGCATTCATATCTTCGGTACACCTTGCTATTTCTTCGAAGTTGACATCCCCCAGGTCCACCTTCATATTACGTGAGTGAATCTTCAGAATCTGGGCGCGTGCATTCTCGCCAGGGTGTGGCAGTTCCACCTTCCTATCAAGGCGACCTGAACGTAGCAACGCAGGATCTAATGACTCGGGACGATTCGTGGCAGCAATCACCTTAATCTTTTCGTTACTGGAAAACCCATCTAGTTGATTTAGGAGCTCAAGCATTGTTCGCTGCACTTCTCTGTCGCCGTTTGCCTCTCCACCGTATCGCTTGGTTCCGATGGCATCCAACTCGTCGATGAAGATGATGGCCCCCGCACGGCCTTCCGCTTTGATTTTCTCCTTGGCCAGGTCAAAAGCATCCCGTATAAGCTTGGCTCCATCTCCAATATACATTTGTACAAGCTGAGGTCCTGCTAATTTGAGAAAAATAGCGTCGGTGTCTTTCGCACACGCCTTGGCAAGTAAAGTTTTCCCAGTTCCTGGAGGGCCGTACAGTAGGACTCCCTTGGGGGCGCGAATGCCAATGGTGGTGAATTTCTCAGCCTAAGGAAGTATAATAAGGTATAAAGGTTGTTAGAAAGCTGTGAGCTATTCACGCAAATGATCAGATAACCCATCACAACTGATGACACAACATGACTTACGTGCGTCATGGGCAGGACGACAGCCTCGATGAGCTCCTGTATCTGCTTGTCTAAACCCCCGATATCGCTGTAACTTTCTGTCGGCTTGTCATCAACCTAGTTAACAGAAAGCAATGCAGAAAAATGGAAAGAAGATAGAGAAAGAAAAAAATTAGCAAGAAGAGTAAAAGCACCAAAGACACATTCAGATACTCTGTAATAAGCGGAAAAAATACTCACCTCCATAGCTTTAACACGCTGGTCGTATTCCGTTGGCAGCTTCTCTAGCATGATATAGGAATCTTTGTTCGTGCCAACTAGTTCTCCTGGTATAACTTCTTCTGCTCGAATGAGTCCTGGGATAGGGAGAAAAACAGTTTGTCGAGTAGACGTCTTGACAACCACACCCTTACACTCTGGTGTCAAACTTATATCCTTGTCACCAGTATCATCTTCAGTTGGGTCAATATATGGCTCAACAATCTCGACAACATTCGCAACTAAGAATGGAAGTTGTTTGTTCAGTTTAACTTTCTCTTTGTTGTCCTTGATCTGTGCCTTCTGCTCTCGCGACTCGTAATTGATTTGCTCGATATTAGAACGCATGATGCGCATCTCGTTATCTATCGCACGCAGTACTTGACGAACTTCGTCATTTGTCTTTCCTGCCAATGCCTCAGCAATATCATCTTCTGGAGCGAGTTGTGCAGCTAGCTCAGCTTCTATTTCGGCTGCCATTGATGATCTGGACGTGTTCAGCGGTCAAGCTGAATGTATTGAGGTAATTGAGTGAGTAGAAATCAAGCGTCCTGCGCTTTTCTCGTCATTCTTTTCGAGTTCCAACTTTCTGAGAGATGCCTTCAAAATTTACAAAGTACGGAGCTTGGAGTGTTTCCGCGACTATTGGTGCATTTGAAACTCCTTTGCTACCTACTTGATGTTCCAAATGGGTTATATGTTCATGTTGAGCTCAAACTGGGTTGTCAAAATCTCATTCCTCGTTGAATAGGAGTGTTTAAATCTTCTGCACCTCCTCACTGCCTCCTTCTGAACTTCCAACAGTCTCACTAACTCCTTGAAAGAGCTTCTGAAGAAATGATCCTAACCGAAGATATGCGAGAGCGCACCTCGCGTCTTTGGGGTCGCTATTTTCCTCTTGAACGATTAGGAGCATTCACTGGGAGTAGCAAGGACACAAGAGTTAGCATCATTGAAACATTTTTTTCCATTTTGAGAAAGCCTGAGACGGAAAATCTGTTGAACACATCTACATGGAAACATGATGGCTCAGTCTACTTCGATGTACAGGAACTTGCTTCAACGCTTCTATTTCCAGACTTTGTAAACACGTTAAGATCTCGACCACGCGAAGTCTGCGGTTGTCTGGGGGTTGCTCTTAGTCTCATTGCTGCAGATAGGATACCTGAAGCACAGAAACTGGATTC